>Ga0302157_10000771_pt1 | contig 40879 bp, 30 predicted proteins | sample I_Bog_N3_3_FD_193502 | JGI IMG/M metagenome (GOLD analysis project Ga0302157, IMG submission 193502) | Peat permafrost microbial communities from Stordalen Mire near Abisko, Sweden - I_Bog_N3_3 | ecosystem: Environmental > Terrestrial > Soil > Wetlands > Peat | place: Sweden: Abisko, Stordalen...
AGGACGCGATCGAAGCGAGGCTCAGGAGGGCGTGACGGGATTGGTCGGTGACGGGGGGGCTGCCGGCTCGGCTGCCGGCGGCGGCTTACCACGCGTCTCCCAGCTGCTGGAGTCCAGCGTGAAGAGCGCGAGGGGCGTGTAGATCAAATACGTGACCGGCATCACGACCGCCATCGGTAGAAACCAGATCGGATGTACGCGCTGGTCGGGTGGAAGGTGCCTTGTGTCGAACCAGTACATGAACCCGAAGAGCGCAAGAACGCTGATGTTGAAAAATGCCAGGTCGTAAAACGACCCGAACATCATGTTGTGGGCGATCACGAGCGGATAGCTCACGAGCATGGCGAACAGCGAGAGGTAGTGTACGGCCACGATCGGGTGAAGCTTCCACGCGTGGCTCATGCCGCACATGAAGTCGATCAGGTTCGAGCGACGCCAGCGAAGCTGCTGGGCGAAGTACTTCGTGAGCGTGTTCGGGGCGACGGTCCAGCAGATGGCGTCCAGCGTGAGCGTCGTCTCGTAGCCGGCCTTGACCACCTGGCGCGTGAGGAAGCGATCTTCGCCGTACTTGATGGACACGCCGAAGACGTTGCGGTCCTCGAGGATCGGCTCGAGCTCGATCAGCACGTGACGGCGGTAGGCCGTCAAGCAGCCCGATAGGCACATGACGCTCGAGAAGTAACGCTCGAGGTTCTTCAGGTACTCGTACCCGAAGAAATACTTGATCGTCTGCATCCGCGTGAGCCAGTTCTCGTGCGGGTTCGACACGCAGACGCGACCGCCGACGGCGGCGATGCTGGGGCGCGTGAAGCGGTCGATCAGCTTGCGGACTGCGGTGCGCTCGACGATCACGTCGGAGTCGACCGACACGATCATCTCGGCCGTCGCATGGCGCACGGCGTGGTTGATCCCGCGGCGCTTCCCCATGTTGTACGGGTTGCGGATGGCCTTGACCCTCTGGGGCATCTCCGCTTCCGCGCGCTTCGCCCAGGCGTAGCTGTCGTCGGTCGAGCAGTCGTCCACGACGATGATGTCGAGCTTGTGCGTCGGGTAGTCCTGACCGAGGAGACTCTTGATCGTGTGATAGATCCCCTCTCCCTCGTTGAAGAGGGGGATCACGACCGTCACCGTCGGCTCGTAGCCCGCGACCGTCGCGTCGAAGTCCTTCCCCTTCAGGCGCTTCAGGAACATGCCGCCGAAATAGCGGTTGATGAAGACCAGAAGGACGAGCAGGTAGACGGGGAAGACGAAGATCACGTGCTGTGGGTCTCGGCTTTCTCAGAGGCTCCAGTAGTGAATCTTGCGAACCATCTGCTTGGGATCGAGCGCGCTCTTCACGTCGATGAGCACTCCCCCCTCACGTAGGCACGACTGAAGCCGCTCGGCCCCCATCGTCACGTACTCGTCGTGGCTGACCGCGAGGACGAGCGCATCGAGCGCGCGGAACTCGTGGAATGGGCTGAGGGTGAGGCCATACTCCTCGAGCGTCTCGTGCGCCGGAGCGATCGGGTCGTGCAACAGCGGCTCGATGCCGAAGTCGCGCAGCTCCCTGATGATGTTCGGCACCTTGCTGTTTCGGATGTCGTTGCAGTTCTCTTTGAACGTGACGCCGAGGACGCCGACGCGGGCCCCCTTCGCCGGGATGTCCGCGTTCACCAGCAGCTTCACGAGCCGGCGCGCGATGTGCGCGCCCATCGTGTCGTTGATGCGACGGCCAGCGAGGATCACTTCGGGCTGATAGCCGAGCTGCTGCGCCATCGTCGTCAGGTAGTATGGATCGACGCCGATGCAGTGGCCACCGACCAAGCCCGGCTTGAACTTGAGAAAATTCCACTTGGTTCCGGCAGCAGCGAGGACGTCGCTCGTCCGGATTCCCATCAAGTCGAAGATGAGCGCGAGCTCGTTCATCAGCGCGATGTTGATGTCGCGCTGCGTGTTCTCGATGACCTTCGCGGCCTCGGCGACCTTGATCGACTGCGCCCGGTGCACGCCAGCCTCGATGATCGCGCTGTAGATGTGCGCCACGCGCTCGAGCGCCGCGTCATTTTCGCCGGAGACGATCTTCGTGATCTTCTCGATCGTATGCTCCTTGTCGCCCGGATTGATCCGCTCGGGGGAGTACCCGAGCTGGAAGTCACTCCGCGCGAGCCCCGACGTCTTGGCCAGGATGGGGCCGCAGACGTCCTCGGTCACGCCCGGGTAGACGGTCGACTCGTAGACGACGATGGCCCCCTTCGACAGCGCGCGGCCGACGGTCTCCGACGCGCGCTCGAGCGGCGTGAGGTCGGGGACGTTGTTGCGATCGACGGGGGTGGGGACGGCGACGACGAAGAAGGTGGCCTGCTTCAGCGCCTCCTGATCGGCCGTGAACTGGAGGGTGCTCGCCTGTAGAACGTCGGGCGGAACCTCGCGGTTGCGGTCCTCACCACGCCGCAGCTCGTCGATCTTGGACTGATCGATGTCGAACCCGATGGTTCCAGGGAATTTCCGGGCGAAAGCCAGCGCCACTGGGAGCCCGACGTATCCCAGACCAACGACGGCAATACGCTCGCTCATGGTAGTGAATCTTCTTACGCGGTAACCGTCCTTCGTCCACCCTCGTGATCGAGACTTCGATGACGGAATCCTGCAAAACTGAAGGGCGGCTGTTCGGCATCCAGTCCTTCACGCAGAGCGGCGGCCACTGAACGGGCTACCCGTCGTAGGCGCGATCCACCCCCAGCGCCGGCACGCTCGGAGCCTTCGACCACAGCCCGAGAGCGCTCGCGCCTCGTCTATCTAGAGGCACCGCGCGGTCGGAAACGCGATGACGACGTCCTTCACTTCTTGCCGGTACCCGCCCCCCGCGTCTCCGGCCACCAGGCCGCCGGTCGCACCCGCGAAGCCGAGATAGTACGGCGCGCCGGCATTCAGTCCCGTCAGGGGGACACTCGTCAGAAGGACCGTGCCGTCGATCGTCAAGGTCACGGCGCCAGAGGCAATCGCGATGTCCGCCGCGTGCCAGTGGGCGTCGCCGAGGTCGAGGGTGGCGGTCGCGAGGTCGACCTCGGAGAGCGACGTCGGAGTTCCTGCGCCGGCGTTGCAGATCGTGAGGTCGTCGACACCGACGTGATTGTTGCTCGTGTCGCCGCAGACATCGTTGTCGAAGATGTCGAGCTCGACGCCGAAGCCGGAGAGTCCCGCCATGCCGAGCGAGCCGCCCGTGCCCCCCACAGCGGAGGGGCCGCTCTGTTCGAGCATGAAGCCCATGCCATCGCTGCGGGTTCCGCCATTGAGGCCGATGCGAAACTCGAACTGCACGTCCATGGCGTCGACCTGCACGGGGTTCGCATAGACGAAGGTGCCGGCCTGATCGAGCACGCCGGGGAGAGTGAGCTCGGCGCTCGGCGCGAACGAATTGTAGGTGGCGCTGCCGTTGAACATCCATCCGGAGGGGAGAGACGCCATCGACGCTGCGAGCGTCGCGCCGCAGATGCCCGACGCGCAGACGTTGCCGCAGCCGTTGCAGTTCAGCGGATCGCTCGTCGGGTCGATGCACGCGCCATCGCAGACGATGCCCGCGTCGCCGCAGGAGATCGGAGCGACGGCATCGCTCGGTACACCGGGAGCGTCGGACGCGGCGTCGCTCGCGCCGACAACCGAGCCGTCGAACGCGTCGACGCCGCCATCGTCGCCAGCCGACGCGGCATCGAGGCCAGCGTCCGCCGAACCGCCGGTGAGGCCGTTGAGCGACGTGAAGATCGAGCACGCCGTCGCGAGCGGAGCGCACGAAGCGAAGAACGCCCACCCGAGGCGGGCTCGTTGGAAAGACACTGCCGACTATGGTGACACTTCCGTGGCGGAGGTTGTCGCGACGAGAAGCGCGCGAGGGCGATTGGTGGGCCGAAGTGGGCGGCAGGGCGGCGAGGTCGCGCGGCGCGGAAAGCGCGTTGCCGTGGGTCAGCGCGCCTTCGCCTGCAGGGTGCCACCGGATCCGAGCCAGTAGACGTTGTTCGTATCGAGCGCGAGATTGTGCGCACCCGCCGTCGGGTCGAGCTGGACGAGCGTGAGCGCCCCCGTGCTCGTGCTCACCGAGTAGACGCCCGGCGGGTAGGTCGAGCTGCCTCCCCAGGTCTGGTTCGCGTAGAGCCCGTTCGCGTCCGCGACCAAGTCGGTGAGCAAGAACCCGGGCTGGCTCATGAGCGAGGTGCCCGCGCCGCCATCGGCGGCAGAGATCTGGAGGATCGTCCCCTGGTGTGCCTCGCCGGCGTAGGACTCGCCGATGTAGACGACGCCGTTCGCCTCGGCGAAGCCCGCCGCCGAGGGGCCGCCGGGGTTCGTGAGCGTGTAGAGGGAGTGCGGCTGCGCGGTGCCGACGAGCGGCGCGGTCCAGAAGATCTGGTCGTTCGAGCCGTCGGTGAGTACGTAGTAGAGGCCGGTGTCGTCGGCCCAGTCGAGCGCGCCGACCCCGTCGCCGCTCGCCGGCGGCCAACCCGTCTCGATACCGCCGTCCTGTTCGAGCCCCGCCAGCGCGATCCCCTCGCCCAGGGTCTTGGCCAGCATGTAGACCACGCCGCCGACGGCGAACGCCTGGTTGACGTAGTCGCCGCCTGTCGGCACCAACATTTGCGGCGTGTCCATGTCCGCGATGCCCGTGCCGTCGAGATTGCTCCTCGCGAAGTGTTGGAGCGCACCGGCGCCTGCGTCGTTCGGCGCCAGGTACGAGAAGTAGAGACTCGTTCCGTCGGACGCGAGGTACGGGCTGAGCGTCCAGACGCCGGACTGGTACGTGGGCAACGCGAAGACGGTGGTCGGCGAGCCGCCCGCAGTGGACACGCGCTTGATCGCAGGGACGCCCCCCGCTCCGTCGGTGTCCTCGACCCAGTAGAGGTCGGAGCCGACCACGATGAGCGAGTAGGCGTCGTTCAGACCCGAGGCGATGATCGAGTCGTCGGGGAACGCTGCGTCGACGGGGGTCGTTCCGCCCGAGCTGGAGCCGCTCGAAGAGCCGGAGCTCGAGGAGCCCGAGCCGGAGCCGCCCGACCACCAACCGCTCCCGGAGCCGCCGCTGTCCGAGCTTCCGCTAACCGAGTCGCCCGCGTCCACCGGCGTCGGCGGGTGCTCCAGCGAAGCATCGCACGCGAACACGACGAGCCCGGCCGCGAAGCCCCCGGCGGCGAGCGCGAAGACCCAAGGATTGGTTGTCTGCATCTGAATGCGCGGCAGCATCGCGCAGATTGCGGATCGCGTGGGGCGGAAGGCCGCGAGCGAACTTCTCCGCGGGCACCATCCAACCCGGATGCCGCTGCACGACGACGTGACGCGGCGATCAACCTCAGCGCAGATCGACGTCTACCCGCCGGTCCAGCTGCCACCCCGCCTCATCAGTCCCCGTCGCGTCGAGCTTCCCGCGCGACGTCGTCGAGATCCTCGACCCGTCGAGCCCGAGACCCATCAGGTACGTGCGCACGCTCGATGCGCGCGATTCTCCAAGCACGAAGTTGTACTCGGTCTCGCCTCGCGGATCGGCGCGCCCCATCAGCTGAAGCGACTGCCCCTTCAGCGGTCCCGTCGTCGCGCATGCCGCGACCTTCTGAAGCAGCTCCCGCTCGTCGGAGCGAAGGTCGCTCTGGTCGAAGCTGAACTTGGGCGCGGTGTCGATGTTGCCGAAGTCGAGCTTGCACGCCTTGAGTATCTTGTCCGAGACGTTCAGGACGTTCAGCGTGGGCTGCGGTTGAGGCGCGGCGACGACCTGAGAAGTCGTCTGCGTCGTCGACACGGGGGCCGGCGCAAGCGGAGCGGCCGGTGGCGCCGCATCGGGTCCGTGCGCGCAGGCGACTAGCGTGAGCGTGGCAGCGGCGAGCACGGCGGCTCGGTGAGAGATGCGGTCCATGTCGACCTCCTCTCGGTGCGACGCAGGAGACCTGCACGCAGTACGTAAGTCTTCGATGCCGTCCGTGAAGCGCAGAGCGCGAGGATTTCGAAAAGAAAGCCCTCGAGCCAGGCCGATTCCGCGCGAGTCGGCTACTGCAGAGCCTCCGGCGACTCGCTACGGCTCAAGGAGCGGCGAAACGATCCGCTTCTTGCGGCACAGTCCTGCGTGCCGCGGATGCCATCCCGGCGTTGGCCCTTGTCGACGGAGCGATGGCGCGGCGCCGCGCTTCAGGTCGATGACCTCGTAGCGCTACAGGAGCCTAACGACGCTTGCCCGACCGGAGGGCGCCCGCGCGCGGGTGCTCGTCACTGATGTGAACCGCACGCGTCGGCCTCTCACATGTCGCGCCCTGATCGCGACGCTCTCTACATCGGCTCCGGCGCTCTTCGGAGGAGGCGCCGCTGCGGAGAACCAGGCCGAGAATGCGGGATGCGGTGTAGCGCCCGGCGCACCCTCTCGAAGCGCGCCCTGGGGTTCCGTCGCCGTCGGGCTCGTCGCGGCCGTCATCCTTGCCGGCCGTCGCGCGCGTAGAGCGGCGACGGATGTTGCTAGGGAGTCGCCGTTCCGCGCGGTGTCTCCAGGACTCCTCGCGGACGCATCCGGTCGCTGGAGAGTGTCGCTCCGAGCTGCTCGTGCCCTATTCTCGGCGGATGCTGCGCGCTCCTCACCTGGGCCTCGCGTTCCTCCTCGGCGCGAGCTGCGGCGGCGTGCCAATGACGGCGATGGCCCCCCCCAGCAGGGCGGCGGTGGCGTTGCCAAGGCGGTCGCGGGCGCGGGTGACTTCATCGATGACGCCAAGTGCGACGCGACCTCCGACGCGCTTCGCCCTTTCGTGATGCAGTGGGATCCCTCGACGGCGGCAGAGTTTCAGGGGCATGCGGAGGGGGCGCTTGCCGTCGTGAAGCTCCGCGGCTGTCAGCTCGAGCTCCTCGAGACGTGCCACATCCCGGGCGAGTACCGGGTGACGCAGACCTCCGGCAACCTCGCGACGCTGCGCATCGACCAGGAGTCGCGGCTCTACGCCAAGCTCCCCCTCGCCGTTGCTTCACTCGATACGCAGCTCAAACAGTCGGGCAGCCTCGCCGTGAAGTACTACGTCGCGGGGATGGCCTACGCGACGGCGCCGGTTCTGTATCGCTCGCAGCTCGGCCCAGGATGCGATGGGGCCACGCACCTCGTTCTGAACTACGCCGCGGGCGCTTATGAGGTGAGCTCCGCCGCATCGATGGGCGCGGGGGCCGAGGCGAAGAGCTTCGTGGCGGGCGCGGGCGCCGCGACGAAGGGCTCGACGGGAGCGCTCCTCAGCGGTGGCCAGTTCGAGGAGTGCGCGAGCCACTCGAAGCAATGCACCGTTCCGGTTCGCCTTCACCTGGTCCCGATCCTCGACGGCGATCCCCCCGCCGGCCCGCAGGGGACCGCGGCGTTGGCAGCGACGACGAGGCCTGCCGCCGGTGACAGCTCGCTGCCGCCCCGACCCGTGGAGACCTTGATGTCGGCGATCGCCCTCGCGAGTCCGGCGTTCAAGACCTGTTACAACCGCCTTCTCGAGCGCAGCAACGACAGCGGTCGCACGCAGGTCGACCTGGGCGTGGGTGCCGATGGAGTCGTCAATGACGTCGCCGTCGTGCCGGCCGGCGCCACCTTCGACGCGGACTTCACGTCGTGCATCAAGGACGTCTGTCGCAGCGTGCGATTCCCCCCGGCTCCGCAGGGGGTTCGGGTGCGAATTCCCATCGTCTTCCAACGCCCGTAGCGGAAGCTGTCACCCTCCGGCGCGGGCGTTCGCCGGCAGAGGCGATCTGCCGCGGCGCGCGGCCTACCCGTCCAGCGTGATCGTCGCGACGAGCTCCTTCAACACGCTCTCGGCCTTGTCCGTGTCGAGCTGGCACGTGCCTGCCGCCTGGTGTCCGCCGCCGCCGTACTTCAGCATCAGCTCGCCGACCGTGGTCTTCGACCCTCGATCGAGGATCGATTTGCCCGTCGCGAACACCACGTTCTGCTTCTTGAGCCCCCACATCGCGTGGATCGAGATGTTGCACTGGGGGAAGAGCGCATAGATGAGGAACCGGTTGGCGGGCCAGATGGTCTCTTCACCGCGGAGATCGAGCACGACGAGGTTCTTGTGAACCGTCGCGCACCGCTGGATCTGCTCCTTCGCCTTCGCCTCGTGCTCCCGGTACAGGTCCACGCGCTCCTTCACGTCGGGCAGCGCGAGGATCTCGTCGATCGATAGCTTCAGACAGGCGTCGATGAGGTCCATCATCAGCTGGTAGTTCGAGATGCGAAAGTCGCGGAAGCGACCGAGGCCCGTGCGCGGGTCCATGAGGTAGTTGAGGAGCACCCAGCTGGTGGGGCTCAGGATCTCGTCCTTGCTGAACCGAGCGCTGTCGGCCTTGTCGACCGCGGCCATCATCTCTTCGCTCACGCGCGGGAACTTCGCGCGCCCGCCGAAGTGCTTGTAGACGACACGGGCGGCCGACGGAGCCTCGGCGTCGATGATGTGGTTCGCGGGGCGTTCCTTTACGCGGACGGTCTCGCTCAGGTGGTGGTCGAAGGCGAGGTGCACGCCGGCCACGTACGGCACGTTCGTCGTGATGTCCCTCCCCGACACTTCGACCTTTCCGTCCTGCATGTCCTTCGGGTGGACGAACTTGATGTCGTCCAGCATGTCGAGCTCCTTCAGAAGGACGGCGCAGACGAGACCATCGAAGTCGCTGCGCGTGACGAGACGGAATTTCTGGGTCATGGCGAGGCTCCCTCCCTGCGTGACGACGAACGAGACTTCCATCCTATCGAGATCGGACGCTCCCCAGCGGTGGCCTCGCCTACGCCTCGGCCAGTCGCTTCACGCGCTTCGCCAGCTCCGAGTCGTGGGGCGCGAGCTTCACGGCCGCCTCGAGCTCTCGCTTCGCGTTCTTCACGAGCCCGGCGGCGAGGTACGCGTCGCCCAGCGTCACGCGGTACTCGGCGACGCTCGGCGCGAGCGTGCACGCACGCTGCGCAAACGTGGCCGCCTCGCGATGCTCCCCCGCCATCACGAGGCAGCGCGCGGCGCGGCCGTGAATCGTGGCGTCGTTCGCTCGGGCGCGCAGGACGCGACGCCACGACACGGCAGCCTCGCTCCAGCGCGCGCTCTTCTCCTCGTACTCCGCTTGCTTTGCGTACTTCTCGGCGAGCGAGACGTCGACGGTGAGCTGCGCCTGCTCGGCGGCAGCCTTCAGCGCGGGATCGTCCGGTAGCAGGCTGGCCGCGACCCGGAGCGCGTTCGCCGCAGAGATGGTGTCCCCCTGCTTCTGCGCCGTCTTCGCTGCTTCGACGTGCTTCTTGGCCTGTGCGTTCCGCGCGAGGGCCACGGTCTCCTCATAGCGCTGCCTGAGCACCTCGACCGCGCTCGCTCTCCCCGTGGCGGCCGTCTCCTCGTCCGGCGGCGGAGCGACGGCGGCCGTGCGGATTCTCCCCGAGCTCCCCGTGAGACGCCGGGCGAGCATCTCGCTGCGTGACGAAGACGTATCCAGCTCCTTGAGAGCGATCCGCGGGCGCGACTCGCGATCGAACGACGGCGTGCTCATGCGCGAGATGGAGACGGGGCCGGTATCCATTGCCGGAGCAGCAGGCGCCGGGGGCGCCTTCGGCGGCAAAGGGGGCGGCGGGATCGAGCGCACGATCTCCTCGGCCTTCTTCAGCTCCTCTCCGGCCGCTTCCAGCTTCGCCTCGACGGCGCGGGTCGCGCCGAGCGTGCCGAGGTACGCGTCGTATTCGGCGCGCTTCTCCAGCCGGGTGAGCGTGTCGTGCGCCTCGGTCATGCGCGTGAAGATCGCTTCCATCTTCGCTTTGAAGAGGCCGAGGCGCTTGCGGAAGAACCGGTCGGGGTGGAAGCGGCCGGTGAGCTCGAAGTATGCGCGCTTGATCTCCTTCTTGTCGGCCGTGCGCGCGACCCCGAGGAGCACGTAGTGGTCCAGCGTGTTGAGGCGCGCGAACGTGCCGTCGATTTGCTCCTGGTGCGCAGGCTCGAGATCGATGGAAGCATCGGCCGTCGGCTTGGGGGGCGCGACGGGCGGAGGCGCGACGGGAGGGGGCGCGACGAGCGGGGGCGCGAGCTTCGAGCGGCGCGGTGGCCTGGTCGGGCGTGGTGGTTGCTTGGTCGGGCGTGGCGGTTGCTTGGTCGGGCGCGGTGGCTGCCTGGTCTGGCGCGGTGGCTGCCTGGTCTGGCGCGGTGGCTGCCTGGTCTGCCGTGGCGGTCTCACGCTGCGCGCCGTGCGGACGCCCGAGATCCGCGCGTCCGCGTCGGCATCGAGCTCCATCTCGCCGTCGAAAGCGACGAGTCCGAGGAGGCGAAGCTTGTCGAAAACCGCGCTGACGGTTTCACTCGCGAGACCGCTCACCTCGGTGATCTCGTCGATCGTCAGCCGGCCATCGACGAGCGACAGGATGTAGCCGTCGGCGGGTCCGAGCGGGAGCGTCCGCAAACGCTGACTGTCGACGGCGAGGACTTTCGGCTTGGATTGCTGCGCTCTTGCCAACCGAACCTCCGCGGGAACCTGAAAGGGTACACCGCGGACGCACGCCTCGCGAAGAAGAGAGGCGTGCGCGCGCGGGTGCCGAGGCCGCTCGCGTTGGAGCCAGGGGCTCCGAGGTGCGTGAATCGCCTACCCGGCGTCGGGGCCGGAGCCGCAGATCGCGTTCGCCGCAGCCGTCAGCGTCGCCGTCGAACCGGCCGACGTGATGCACGACTCGGTGATGCTCTGGTACGCGCTGCACGCACTCTGTAGCGCTGCCGTCGAGCAAGGGCTGGTGCTGGCGGTGGTGGCGCAAGACGAAAACGTCGTTTGGCCGCACGCGGAGCAGACGTCCTGAACGCAGTAGTCGTTCTCGTCCGCCGCCGCAGCGCAGGCCGCCGCAGCGCTCCCCGCCGACGCGAGGACGCAGGAGCCGATGCTCGGAAGGATCTCCCCCTCAGTGCCGAGCTTGAGGATCTCCAGCGGCGCAATGACGCTGCCCGTCTGGTCGAAGAGACACTTGCCGCACGCGGTGGTGCCGCTCGCTCCTTGCGCCCAGGTTCCGCAAGTCGATCCGCTGGCGGACGAGTTGCACGCCGTCACGAACGTGCTGATGTCGGTCGATGCACAGAGCTTCTGTCCGAGCGTCGGTGCCGTAAACACCGGCACGCCGCCGTCCGCGATAGCGGCCGGCGCGCAGGAGGCGTCCGAGCTCGAACCGCTGTCGTTGCTCGAACCGCTGGCATCGTTCCCGGTGCCGGCGTCGAGGTTCTCGTCGTTGTTGCCGGCGTCGCCCGCAGGCTTCGTATAGACGCCGCTGTCATCCGTCGTTGTCGACGACGACGTGGGCGACGACGAGGACGAACAGGCAACCGCAGCGAAGGCCGCGAGCGAGAGGGCCGCAGCCGAGAGTCCAACGAAGCTCTTCATCTTGATCTCCTTCCAAGAGGTGGTCCGCGCGCCTTCCCCCCGGCGGGCGCGAAAGAAAACCACTGTTGGCCCTTGGTGGCTAGCTGCAGTGACTTTCCCGCTGCCAGCGCACTATTCTTCTCCCCCGCCATGTCTCGCCCCGTCCTCCCCGTCGACCCCGCCACAGGCACCCGCGCGCGCGTCGGCGGCACGGATGGCAGGGTCGCCGGGTGGTCCGTGCTGGCCGCCGTCGCCGTCTGCGCGATGACGCGGGCGGCGCTCGCGCATCCGCCGCAGCCGGCGAAGGTCGCGACGGAAGAGACGCGGCACCAGGCCTTCCTCGAGATCACCAAGGACGAAGCGTCGCAACGCGCCAAGGGGGCCGAGAGCTTTCCCGTCGACGCCTGGTCGCAGGACGACGCGTTTCACCACTCGGAGTGGGAGTCCGTCGAATCGGTGGCGAAGCGTGACGGGGTGCGCTTCGCCGACGTGCTCCGCGCCCTCGACGACGGGATGCGCGAACACTGGCCCACGGCCCCCGACGTGACGATCCGTGACACCGTACCCCCGTGCCGACCGCGCCCCATCTACTGACCGTCCTGAACGCGATCGAGCGCGGCATCCGCGTGCTCCGGGCGGCGGCCCGCGAGGCGCCTTGGCGGCTCTCGTTCTTCGGGCTGCTCGCGCTCATCGCGACGTGGCCCGCGCTGGCGAAGGGCGCGGCGATGAACGACTTCCGCGACGCGCACGTGATCATGCACTACGTGGACGCGGCACGGCGCTCGGTCGTCCAGTTTCACGAGCTACCGCTCTGGGATCCCTACTACTGCGGCGGGACGTACGCGCTGGGGTCTCCGCAAGCGTCGTACGTCGCGCCGACGTTCCTGCTCACGCTCCTCTTCGGCACGCTGCGCGCCGACGCGCTCATCCGCCTCTTCATGATCGTGGTTGGGCTCGAGGGGGCCTACCGCTACGCGCTGCTCCGTAGCGCGCGGCCGCTCGGCGCCGCGCTGGCCGCGCCGATCTTCGCGCTGAGCGGTCTGTTCGCCTATGCCCCCTCGTTCGGCTGGATCAACTTCTTCAGCTTCGAGCTCCTCCCGTGGGTCGCCGTCGGCGTTCACTCCGCGCTCCGCGGCAACCGCAGAGGCGTGGTCGTCGCGGCCGTGGCGGTGGCGTGGATGGTGGGCCTCGGCGGGACGTATGCGGTCCCGCTCGCGTTCGTGTTCTGCGCCTTCGAGGGGCTGGAGGCGCTCGCGCACCAAGCGACGAGCGCTCGATCCGCGGCGCGCGTGCTCGGCATGGCTCTCGCGGTCGCGCTGCTCGCGCTCGGGATGTCGGCGATTCGTCTGTGGCCCGTCATCGAGACGCTCCGGTCCACGCAGCGCCTCATCGGGGGGACGCCGAGCAACACGCCGGCCGACGTGCTGCGCATGCTGTTCACCGAGGGGGCCAAGGATCAGCCGAAGCAGGCGTACGTGATCACGCTGTTCCCGATCCCGCTCGCCCTGCTCGGCGCATTTCAGTGGCGACGCGCGCTGCCGCTGCTTGCGGCCGGCGCGACCTTCCTGTGGCTGGCGATCGGATACGGCGTCGGGGTGTCTCTGTTCGCGCTGCTGCGCGAGCTGCCGCTCTATACGCTGCTCCGCTACCCCGAGCGATTCTTGACGCTGTTCGCGCTCGTCTTCGCCGGTCTCGTCGGCATGGGGTTCAACTTCATCGACGTGCGCGCGCGTCGCTCGCGCGCATGGCAGGCGACGCACCTGCTGGCGATCGTGCTCCTCGCCGGCGCGTACGTGGAGCTGGTCACGAATCACCAGACGGAGACCAACGGCGTCACGTTCGTCGCGCCGCCGCCGGAGGTGCCGCGGGAGTTTCACCAGGCGCGCGGCAACCGATGGGCGCTCGAGTACTACGCGGCCATGGGGCGCGGCTCGCTGTCCTGCTTCGACGCGTACGACGTGCCGCAGTCTCCCCTCCTGCGTGGCAATCTCGAAGCCGAGGCGTACCTGCGCGAGCCCGACGCCGGCTCGGTCACGCAGACGAGCTGGTCACCGAACCGCATCGCGCTCGACGTCGACCTCACCCATCCTACGCGCGTCTACGTGAACCAGAACTGGCACCGCGGGTGGCGTGCGAGCGCGGGCGAAGTCGTGAGCGAGCGTGGGCTGCTGGCCGTCGACCTTCCCGCAGGCCATCACGCGCTCACCCTGCACTTCGCGCCGCAGTCGGCCATCGGCGGGGCGCTCACGTCGCTCGCGGCAATCCTCGTCGCGGTGCTCTTGTGGCGCGCTCAGCGGCAGGCGCGCGTCGTACGGGGTGCGCGCGCGTGGATCGGTTTGGTCGGGCTCACGCTCGTACCTGGCGTCGCCGCCGCGGGAGTCGCGCTCATCGATCGCGAGTCGGTCCCACCGGTCGAGCTCCTCGGTCAAGACGGCGAAGCGATCGTGATCTCCGCGCCGCCCGCGGGCGCACGAGCGCTGCACACGCGCTTCGCCGGTGGCGTCGATCTCGAGTCGGCGAGCGCGACCCTCGAACCGGGGCCACACCCGAGCATTCGCATCGAGCTCGACTGGCGCATCGGCCCGAAGGTTGCGCGAGGCATGGGCGTCTTCGTTCACCTGCAGCCGTCGGCGGGAGATCAGGTGAAGGCCGACCACGCGCGCCTGTCGTCGACGATCCCGTTCGAAGATGCGCCGCGCGGCGCGCTGGTGCGCGACGTGATGACCGTCGTTCTACCGACCAAGGACAAGGACACGACGTGGTCGATCTACGCCGGACTCTGGTACGAGCGCCGAGGAGGCGATCGCGTCGCGATCACGCAGCTGGGGAGCGCGTCGGCCGATGACGGACGCGTCTTCATCGGACCGGTGGAGGTGCCTGGGTCCCCCGATGGTGGGGTTCCCGAAGCCTCCAGCGAGGGCGGTCCCTGATCGCCGCCGCTACCCGCCGTCCGCGGTCGCCCCTCCATCCGATTCGACGCATCCAGGCCCCGCGCCCGGCCCCGTGAAGGAGCTGAGGTCGGCGCCGCCGGCGAAGCAGGTTGTGGGTAGCGCAAAGCCGGGGAGCGCACCGATGCAGCTGGGGAGGACTCCGCTCGCTGCGACGAAGACGCCGGAGAGGGTTCCGCCGTCCAGCGCGTACATGAAGAGGAGCACGCCGTCCTCGCTCGTCCCGGTGAGCACGTTGTAGCCACCGCACGAGCCGGACAGCGTGCCGGCGGTCGTCTCGGTCGCACACCACGGCCCCGGGAGGTCGCCCGTGGACGGCGGCGGGCATCCGCCGACGACGTCCTCGCACGCCGTCGCGAGAGTCGCAGGGCACGCGAAGAGGCCGCTGTCTGCCACGGAGGCATCGGAGCCGGACGGCGAGTCGTTCGACGTCGAGGAGCAACCCGCCAGCACCGCGCTGGAGAGGACGAGGAGAGGAAGCCAACCGCGCATCCGCTCCTCCTACCTCCGAAGCGGGTCCGCGTAAAAGGCCGCGCGCACTCAGTGACCGAAGCGGATGCCAAGGTACGGGCCGACGTAGATCTGCGTGCCCGACTCCACGGTGAGGGGGCCGGAGGGAGCGGTGAACGTGGCGTTGCCCGAGGTGGTCTCGGTCGGGCTTTGCGCGTTGACCTTCGTGGTCGATGCGACCTCCACCCAGGTCATCACGCCGAGGATGAAGTTGACCCCCGGCGTCGAGCCCATGATGAGCCCCAGGTCGCCGGTCACGGCGGGAGAAACGGCGAGCGCGCTCCCCGAGTACGCGGGGCTCTCCGACAGCCCGTTCGACAGCGACCGACTGAGTTGGAAGTCGCGGATGGCGACGCCTCCGGCCGCACCGAGGGTCACGCGGAAGTTGCGCCCGGCGGTCGTCAGGCGCGGCCCCGCGGCCACGATGCCTCCGAGCGTCGTGAACGTGTACGCCTCGTCATGCGCGACCGAGCCGATGGACGTGGCGGCGCCGGTGGCGCCCGCGCCGCCGCTGCTCGTGTACGTGACGTCGTCCTCCCAGTGATTGGCCATGAAGAGACCGACGAGCTCGAGGCCGACGATGCCGAAGCTGTACCCACCGCGCACCGCCAGGCCCCCGCCGAGGACGAAGCCCGTCGTGCACGTGTCGTTGATGCCGGCGCCGGGCGCCGCGACCTCTCCGCAGCTGAGGTGCGTGCTCGAAGCCGGGTAGGCGCCGAACAGCGCGACCTGCCCGTACCCGCCCCGGATGGCCTCCGCGTCTTCCTTCTCACGCGCGGCCGCGAGCTCTTCGGCGGTCACGAGGTGCTCGAGCATGACGTCCTCGCTGGCCACGGCTTGCGGGACGATCGTGACGTGTTTGTCGGCCGGCTTGTAGCCGTCGAGAGAGACCGTCAGCTCGTGCACGCCGATCGCGATCTCGCCTTCGAAGTGTCCGGTGCCGATCGACTTTCCGTCGAGGGCGATGTCGGCGCCGTCGGGGTGGGCGGTGACGTGGAGGTGACTCGCGGTGAAGTCGCCGACGAAGACGCTCTCGGTGCGCGCGCCGCGGGGGACCTTCACCGATTGCGGCTCGGCGCGCAGCACGGTCGACTGAAGCGCGAGCTGATGCACGCCTGGCGGGACGTCCCCCTCCCACGGCAGCGGCCCGGCGTCGGCGCCGTCGAGCAGGAGGTGCGCGTTCCCGGAGTGAGACTCCCTCACCGTGAGGTGCCCTGTGAGCGCGCGGGCCACGAGCTGCGCGTCGACCTTCGCGGGGTGCGCGGGATCGATCGTGGCGCCGGTGGCGTACGGCTCGAACCCGTCCTTGTGGACCTCGACCTGCACGGCGCCTGCGGGGAGTCGCACCGCCGCGGCGAGCGGCGTCACGCCCACCACGCGATCGCCGATGCGCACGACCGCGCCGTCGGGCGTTGCGTGCACTTCGAGCATGCCCGTCGAGGTCTCGAGCTCGGCGAGGGCCTTCTTGGCGGAGGCGAACGCCGTCCGGCCCATCCCGTTGGCGTGCTCCACGACGAGCTTGAAGTACGCGTCATAGGCATCGCCCGCGCGTCCGAGCGCCTTGAACGACTCGGCGACGCGCTGCAGGTCGGCGGGCTTGTGCGCGAGCGCGTACGCCTTCTGGAAGTGGGGCAGCGCGGCCTCGTAGACCCCCTGCTCGTAGAGGCGGTTGGCGACCTCGGTCTCGTGGCTCGCCTCGCGCACGTCGGCCGCGGTCGGACCGGCTGCGGGCTTGGTCTGCGCGAACGTGCGGCCCGAGATCAGCGCGCCGGTCAGAACGACGACGACGAGGCGGGAGTGGAGGCGAAGCGTACGCATCATGGCCTCGGCGTCACCGTGAGGCTCGGCGACTCGCCGGGCGCAGCCGCTCGCGGCGAGCCAATCATCGCGGCGCGGACGTCGTCGTCGTGCGGGGCCCCGGGGGTCGAGTCGAACAGCGAGACGAGGAACCCGGGGGTCTCGACGTCGCGGCCGGCCCAGACGCCGAGCGCGTACGAGCCCGGGCGAACGCCGCAGAGCTCGAACGACGCCTCGCGTGCGGCGCGTGCGTCGCGGCCGATGGCGACGAAGCGCTTCGAGCCGGCCGCAGGGGCGATCCCGAAGACGAGGTTCGCGTCGCCGCGCGCGTCGTTCGGAATCGCGGTCATCACGAAGCAACGCGCTTCGGAGCCGGCGGGGAGCTCGAACGGGATGGTCACCATCGGCGACTTGAGCACGTCGGGGCGCGCCTCGGACCAGTCGGACAGCAGCGCGACGGGGCGATCGCCGACGGTGCGGCGCGCGGCCGCGAGCGCCCACGTGCGCGAGCCGGGTTGGATCGAGGGGCTCCCCGGCGCGAGGTGCCCCTGGAGCAAGGCCTGCGCGGTCAACTGATCGATCCGCGACACGAGCTCGGCGGCGAGCGCGCGATCCACGTCGCCGACGGTCGGAGCCTTGGCGTGCTTCGCGACGAGGCCGTGCGCGGGGTCGTTCGCGTCCTCGGTGGCGACCACCTCGAAGGGGACCTCGAACGTGGTCGTGAACTCGGCGTTGCCGTCGGGCGTTCGGAGCACGGCCCTGACCTTCGCCGTCCCCTTGCGACGGATCTCTTTCCCCTGCCAGAGGAAGGTCTGCACGTTGTCGACCTTCGTGGTCTTCGGGGTCTCGTCGACCTTCTGCTTCGCGTCGGCGAGCCGCTTCTCGAGCAGCTTCTGCCGATCGGGGCCCGCCACGGCGCCCACTTGAAGCACGGTCTTCAGCTCGGCGCGGATGCGGTCGTAGTCGCGCAGCGCGCGGTAGAAGTCGGGGTTGGCGACGGTCTTCTGGCTGACGACCGCGGAGCGATTGCGACTCAGCTCGACGGTCTCGGCGGCAGGCGGGTCGTAGGAGATGTCGAGGTTGAGCGTGTCGGTCGCCTCGACGAGCAGGCTGATGTCCTGGGGGCGCAGCAGTCGCCAGCCGGCGCTCCCGCGCGCCTGGCGCTTGGTCGGGTCGAGGAAGCTGGCGTCGAGCGCCTTCGAGAGCTCGGTCGCGAGGGAGCCGCCGGTCACGTGCGTGTGAATGGCCACGTTGCGCGCGGCCGCGTCGACCGCGGGGACCAGCCTGCCGCCATAGACGTGGACCGCGTCGACCATGCGTTCCCGCACGATCTCGAGCGGCTTCCCGCCGAGCGCGGTTCCGGTGATGGTCGACACGCGCAACGAAGGGATGACGCACTCGTAGTGCTCGGCGGGGCCGTCGCCGTCGTGCGCGCAGTGCGTGAGATCGACCCCGGTCGCCGCGCGCAGCGACGCCACCAGGACCGACGGCGTGGCATACGGATCGGGCGCATCCGCGGCGAGCCAGCGCGCGACCGCGAGGGTCGCGTCGCCCGTGGCTTGCGGGACGTCGTCGCTCGCGACGAAGCACTGGTCGAAGTCGTCGCCGCGCACGACGAGGGAGCCGTCACCCGCCGTCGCCTTGAGACGCACTCCGACGAAGGCCGCGCTCTGCCCGTTGCGCGCCGCATCCGGCGAGAGCGCCGCCGATGCGAAGAGCGCCTTCTCGGTCACGTCGTACGGGAGCACCGAGAGATCGTCCGGTCCGCCGAGCACCGGTGCGAAGTGCGCGCACGCGGCCGAGTCGACGGCGAGGCGAACCTTCGGCGCGGAGAGGTGCGGCGCGAGGCGCTCCTTCTCCAACGGGTCCACCACGCAGCGCCACGAGGCCGCGACGGTCGCCTCGTTGGTCGACGGCGTATTGCGCACCCAGCGGATCGCCTGCGGCCCCTCGCGCAGCGCGAGCGCGAGCCACTCCACCGAGCCGTGCCCGTCTCGCTTCCCGACCCGCACGTTCGCGACCTCGAGCGTCTTGCCGCCGAGCGCGTTGAGCGCGAGCGGCGTCCACCCCGTCGACGGCAGCGAATCACCCGTGACCGTCTCGAGCTTGCAGGCGGGCGCCGTCTCCCACGCGAAGACGACGTCCTTCATGCCGACGAGACGCGCGAGCCCCTTGTTCGGGAGATCGCTCGCGCGGACCGTGTTGGCGGGACCGAACGTGTCGCACGCGACGAGCGAGAGCGCGGCGAGCGCGAGCGCCATCCGGCGGGCGTACGTCAGGGCGGAGGGATGCATTGCCCCTCCTCGCAGACGTTGTCGCCGGGGCAGTCCATGTCGGACTGGCACTCGGGCGGGAGTGTGGGGAGCTCGGGGCGCGGCGGGAGACTGACGGGGGGCCCCTCGGGGGTCTCGAGAGGAGCGCTCGGCGTCGTGGGGCCGGGTGCGGTCGGCGTCGTCGGACCGGGAGCGCCGGGCGTCGTTGGCGGCGGCGTGACGCGCGGGCCGGGCTGCTTCTGCTCCTCGGGGATGTTCCGCTCGAAGATCTCGGAGCCCGGGAGGTCCTTGCGGATCGTGAAGCCGAGCGTGTGAGCGACGTAGGAGTTGCTGTAGAAGCCGCGGTAGCCGAACTCGTACTTCCCGTAGGCGCCGCCGAGGGCGAGCGACCAGGACGCGCTACCGGCGTTGAGGAAGTCGGTGCCGTAGCTCAGCGCGGTGTACGTGCTGAACATGTGGAAGAGGAAGTCGAGCGGCTGCTCGGCGCGGATGAGCGCGCTCATCGGAAGCGCGACGCCGCTGGAGGTTCCGCGGAACGCGACGCCGGCGCCGTACGAGATGTCCATCACCCGGAAGTGGAAGGAGCCGAGGGCGAGTGCGCCTCCGCCGGCGCCCCAGGAGATGATGCTGCCATCGGGGACGTTCTCGACCTTGGCCGCGGCGAAGCTGAGAGGGACGTAGCCGGCGACGCCGATGATTCGCTTCCCCTCCTGGTTCTTGATCTCCCAGGCGTAGGCGGTCGAGGTAGATCCGCCCACCTGGTTCGCGTTCGACTCGTGCGCGAAGTTCACGAAGCCCACGGTGCTGACCGCGGCGTCGTGGGAGATGCGGTAGCCGTAGTCGAGCGGGATCGAAGCGCCGTAGGTCGTGCTGCTGATCTCGCCGACCCCGCCGCCGCCGTAGATTGAGCCGCTTGCGGCGCCGTTGCCGTTCATGGATCGGGACAAGCTGGCCACCTGCGCGCTCTGCATGTGGAGCGAGCCGCCCGTCGCCAACAGACCGTCGCCTGCGGTGGAGCCGCAGTAGACGTTGAGCGCGTTGGCGACGGCGATCGCGTTGTTGCCGCCTTGCCCCGGCGTGAGGCTGACGAACACGTTCTGAACGCCCAAATCAGGGACGGTGATCAGCCCACCGGTGCCCTGTGGAACAAACTGAACGGAGTGGCCGCAGATCTTGACGTTGCAGCTGCCAAGACCGCAACCGTCGGCGAAGAAGACGGCTCCTGAGCGACCGAGCTCGGGGCCGACACTCCCTTGCGCGTTGGCCATACGCGAAATGCACAAGAGCGCGAGCGACATCGCGACGGCGAGAACGAGCCGAAGGACTCGACCTCTCACCATCTTGAATGTGTTGTTGCGCGTTCGCATGCTCATCACCAGTCGTAGGTTCCTCTGACGCCCACCGTGATCCACTCCCCGGAGAGGCCGCCGGAGTAACTGTCGTACGCAAAGCCTACGAACGGACCGAAGCCGGGCTTGTAGTCGAGCCCTCCTTGCGCGTTCACTTCGAAGCCGCTCCCGCTTTCTCCTCCGAAGCTGATGTCCTCGAATCCAACCCCCGCACCGATCCAGGGGTCCAGCCCCAGGAACGGGTCGAGGTGGTAGTGCGCCTCTCCTCCGAGCCCCAGGGCGTATCCAGAGCAAGACGCAATGCAGCCTGGGACTGTGAATGCCAACGCGAAACGCGCGTAGCCGCCGAGAATGAGCCGCGGCGAGAAGCGATAACCACCATCGACCCAGATCGGCAACGTTCCGCCAAGGGCGTCCGAGATGCCGCCGAGGGGGACCGAGAAGCCGATACGAACACCGAGCTGATACTTCGTGTCCGCGGAAGCACCCGACGCTGACGCGGTCGACGCGCTCGCCGCAGGCGTCGCCGCGGAAGAAGCCGCAGGCGGCGTGGCCGAGGCGCTCGCCGCAAGCGTCGAGGTAGCGGTGGCCGCTGGGACAACTGGGGCAACCGGCGTCGCTTCAGGCGTCGGCGCCGTCTGCGCGAGCGCCGTCGCGGGGAGCGGCACGCTCGCGAGAAGCGCGAGGAGCGTGATCGGCGCGCGCGTCCTCATGGCACCTCGATGGGGAAGGTGTCCAGGTGGCCGCACAGGAGGAGCTCGCGCTTGTCGGACTTCGCGGCGCCCTTCTGGATCGACAGCGTGTGTCGCCCGCTCGCCACCTTGATGCGCGCGGGGAGAGTGACGCGCTGACCGCGATCGACGGCGAGCGTCACGCCGGTCGCGCGCGAAGTGAAACCGATCTCGCACGTGCGGACCAGCCACCTCTCGGGAGCGGCGGCGGGCGCCGGAGCGACGACGACTGCGGCGGGCACCGGGGCTACGGGCGCTGCGGCCACGCCCGCTGCGGCGGGCGCTGCGGCTGCTGGCGCTGCGGCCACGGGTGCCACGGGCTCGGCGGCGGGCGCGGGCGTCGGGGCCGCCGGTGCAGGCGTGGGCGCGGGAACGGCGGCCGCAGCCGCCGCTGGTGCGCCCACGACTGCAACCGCCGGCGGTGCGGGCGCCGCAGCAGCAGGGGCAGCGACCGCTGGCGCCGCAGCAGCAGGCGTCGCCTCGGGTGCCTTCACGATGTTCTTGGGCGACGCCGTGAACGCCTTCACGTCACTCCCCGCGTGCGCGACGTCGCGGCTCAACCCCGCCGACACCGGTCCCGCCTGCGCGAGCGTCTTCACTGCCTCGTCGGTCGGCGCCGAGGACACGGCATCCACGCTCGTCTTCGTCGCCGCGATCTTCGGCTGCAGGTCCGACAGGCGGTGCGAAAGCTGATCGCCTGTGGTCTTGGCCGCCGGCGCCACGTCGCTTCGCGCGAGGAACGTCGCCAGCGCGGCGGCCGTCTCCGCGCGCGACTTCTCGGCGGCGTCGAGGCTCGTCTGCAGCGCCGCTTGATCGGTCTGGACGCGCTTCTGCTGGGCGGCGGCCCGGTCGGCCGCGGCCTTCTGGGCGCGATCTTCGGCCGCCGCCTTCGCGGCCGCTGCCGCATCGTCTCGCTGCTTCTTCAGCTCCGCGGCCTTCGCCGCCGCCGCTTCCTGCGCCGCCTTGGCTGCAGCCGCCGCTTCCTCGGCCTTCTTCCGTCGCGCTTCGGCCGGAGCGTCGATGATCGTCTCGTCGGTCATCAGCGCCTGCGCGCTCTTCACCGCGTCCCCCGCTTGCTGGCGCGGGTCGACCGTCGACTTGTCGAGCGAGCTCACCTCGCCCGCCGTCACGCTTCCGCGCACGCGCAGCTGGCGCGCGCTGCCCAGCGCCTCGGTGAGCGTCGCCCTCGACTGGCGGAGCGAGACCGCGGCCGCCGAGATCTTCGGGAAGCCTGCCTTCAGCACGATGCGCTTCTCGGCAAAGTCGCCGAGGGCCTGCTGCGCTTCGCTCACCCCATGAAGGCTCTGCGCCAGCGACGCGGTCAGCGCGACGAGGCTCACCGTCTCGGGCGCATCGAGCGGCGAGGGGACGCTGTTCTCCGGAGCGCAGTACGGAGTCCACTTCGGCGCGGCGTGGTCGGCGCACGGCGTGCTCGGCGCCGGCATGGACGCAGCGCCCGTCGCGGCATCGCCCGGTGTCGCGAAGCCGCCGTTCTCGCCAATGACCGTGCCGTCGGAGCACGTGGCCTGGAGCGACCACGATTTGCAGCAGGTCTGGCAGTCGACGTCACATGAAGCGTCGCAAACGCCGGACACGGCGGGGCGCGTCGCCAGCGTCGAAGACGCCAGCACCGCTACGGCGAGGAGGACCCCACGCACCCCCAGTCCCATCAACCCGATCCGTCTCCATCTCGCTGCGGTCACACAGAGCGCGAGTGTTCGATCGATATCCGGTTGAGGTTGGAAAGGTCAACGAGGTGCTCGCACGGCGGCGAACGGTTTCTCGCCCCCTTGCCCACCCCGACCCCGGATGCGCACGCGTGACGCGGGCGCGTCCCCTACTCGCACACCCCGTCGATGCACGCTTCCCGCGCGGGACAATCGTTGGTCCCCGTGCAGTTCGCCCGCACGACCGCGGTGCTCCACTGCGCGATGTGGTTGCCGCCGTTGACGTCCTGGAACGGCAGCCAGAACGCCGGGAAGCTCGGGTCCTGGCCGGTGCCGAGCTTCGTGAGGTCGACCGCGATCATCCAGAGTTGCGTCTGCGCGCCGGCCGCGAGGCGGAGGCCGTACGGGTGCATGCTCGAGAACGTGAGCCACATGATCTTGCCGCCGTAATACTGGTGCTCGACGGGCGCCCACTTCGGCCACGAGAGGGCGCCGGGGTTCGACGCGACCGAGAGGCGGACGGGGGTTCCTCCCGTGGAAGGGACGACCCACAGCTCGCCGTCGGGGAGCGTGCCCGCGTCGTCGGGCGTCGCGTTCGAGAACGTCGTGATTGCCCGGCGAGCGATCGAACGCGACCCACGCGCCGTCCGGCGAGTACGCGGGTAGTAGTCGTTCTCGCTCACGCGCTGCGCATCGACGCACGATGGCGTCTCTCTAGTTCTCGCTGCGGCCCCTCTCCCCTTGTAGGAGAGGGGTTGGGGTGAGGGTTCGACGGGCAGAGCGGGCGAGTTCGAAGTCCTAGCTCGAATGCCGAGCTCCGAAAGGCCGAGGGAGCACCCTCGCAATACGGGATCACGGCACGAGCACGAGCTTCCCTACCGTCGTGCCCGATTCGATCGCGCGATGCGCGCCCGCGACGTCGTCGAACGGGAACGACGTCACCGGTGAGGCGCGAAGCTTCCCCTCGTCCACCCACGCGAGGAGCTTGGCCATCGCCTCGGTGAGGATCTCTTTGCGCTCGAAGAGGTACGAGAGGTTGAACGCGAGAACGCTCTTGTTCTCGTTGGTGAGCTCGAGCGGGTTGAAGCGCGGCGTGCGCACGTAGTCGAGCGCGACCTTGGGCCAGTTCGGCCGCCCCCCCGTGCGCGGCATCATCGTGTGGAAGCCGTAGATGACGAGCCTCCCGGGCGACGTGAGGTGGCGGTAGTCTGGCCGAGCGTCTCGACTCCGTTCGCGTCGAGCACGACGTCGTATCCGCCGGGGGCGAAGCGGCGCGCCTCGGCCCAGAGATCGACGGAGCTCTTGTCGATGACGTGCGTGGCGCCGAGCTCCTTCACCGTCGCCACTTTGCCCGGCGTGCCGACCACGCCGACGACTTCGCACCCGGCGATGCGCGCGAGCTGGACGAGCGAGCATCCGACGCCACCGCCGGCCGAGTGCACGAGCACCTTCCACCCCGCGCGCACGTTCGCGAGATCGAACAGCGCGTAGTACGCGGTGATCGCGACGGCGGGGAAGGCCGCGGCCTGCTTTGCATCGAAGGTCGAAGGGACGCGGAACACCTGGTCACGCGGGACGACGACGTGGGTCGCGTAGCCGCCGAAGCGGGTGACGGCCATGACGCGCGTGCCGACGGGGAGATCGGTGACGCCTTCTCCGAGGGCGACGACGCGCCCGCTCACTTCGAAGCCGGGCGTGATCGGCCAGCCCACGTAGGTCTTCGCCGACTCGTAGAGCCCCATGCGAACGAGGCAGTCGGCGTAGTTCACGCCGATGGCTTCGCTCTCGACGACGACCTCGCCGGCGCGCGGGACAGGGTCGGCGACGGTCTCGAAAAGGAGAGTCTCGTAGGAACCCGCCCGAGGGATGGTGACGCGACGCACGCGGGAGAGCGTACCGCAGCGACGTCCCGCGGCTGCTCTCCGTAGCGTTCGCCAGAACTCTCCGGAAACTGGAACCGCGGGCGATCCTGCGTGGGTGATGCGCTAGCATCCCGCGCGGATGGAAGTTGCTGCACGCTTTGCGCGCGACGCCGTGGATGCCGCGGAGGAGGCGGGGGTTCCAGCAGCCGGGCTGCTCGCCGGGCTCCCGTTCACGCGCGCGGAGCTCGCGAACGTGGGGGCGCGCATCCGCTGGGACGACCTCGCCGAGCTGTGTGACCGGATGGCCGCGGCGCTCGGAACGAACGAGCGACTCGAAGAGCACGGACGGCGCACCGTCAGACGAGTCTCCACGTGGACGATCGTTCGCATCGTCCCCCACCTGGTCGGCCCGACCGTGCTCCTTCGCATCGGGATGCAGTTCGCCGCGCCCAGCGTGTTCCCTCACATCCGGCACTCCCTCGAGATGCAGCCCGGCGGGACGATGCGTTTCACGCTCACGCTCCCCAGCCAGTACCGGGGGTGCGAGGCCTTCTTCCGCGGTAGCGTGGGGGGCATCGGCTCCATTCCCACGATCTTCGGGTACCCGCCGGCGCTCGTCGCCGTGGTCTCGATCGGGCCGCACGGCTTCGTCATCGACGTCACTCCCCCGCCGAACCGTACGGTCTTCGACCGCGTGCTCGGTGCGGTGCGCGCCCTCCGCGGCGAGAGCGCGCTGTTCGAGGAGATGGTCCGGCAGCACGAAGCGATGCAGGACGTCTTCGGTGTGCTCTTTCGTACCGAGAACGAGCTTCACCAGCTCATGGAGCGGATCCCCGATCCGCTCACCGTGCACCGCGACGGCGTAATCCTCTGGACCAACCGGGCGTTCGTCGACGCGATGGGGTTCGCGAGCGCGGAAGAGGTCCGCGGCCGTCACCTCCTCGATCTGGTCCATCCGATGGACCGGGCGGCGGCGATGGAGAGGCTCGGCTCCTCGAGCAACGCTTCGCGCGTGGAACGGATCCGCGTCCAGGTGAAGGACGGCTCCCTCCGCACGTTCGAGCTCAGCGATTCGCAGAGCGTGATCTACGAGCAAGAGCCAGCCCGCATGGTCCTCGCGCGCGACGTGACAGAGCGCGAGGCGCTCCGGGAGCAGCTCCTGCTCGCCGATCGAATGTCGCAGCTCGGCTTCCTGGCGGCGGGGGTCGCGCACGAGATCAACAACCCGCTCGCCTACGCGCTCGCGGCCATGGATCGCGCGAAGGAGGAGCTCGGCGCCGGGAGCATCGAGGGTGCACAAAGCTCGCTCCTGATCGCGCGCGAAGGGGCCGAGCGGGTCCGCGCCATCACGAACGACCTGCGGCTGTTCACGCGCGGCGGGGAGCCGCGTGCGGAGGCGATCGACCTCGCGGGCGTGATCCGCGCGACCGCCGAGCTGGCTGCGGCGAACATCCGGACGCTGGGGCGACTCGCGCTCGACCTTCGTCCGATCCCCCAGGTGCTCGCGGACGCCGGGCGGCTCGGACAGGTGCTCATGAACCTGCTCGCGAACGCGATCGACGCCGTCGCCGACGGAGACCCTGCGACGAATCAGATCACGCTGCGCGCCTACACCGACCCCGAAGGGCGCGCCGTGGTCGAGGTCGAGGACAACGGGCACGGGATCCCACCCGCGGTTCGTTCACGGATCTTCGAACCGTTCTTCACGACGAAGGGGCCCCGCTCCGGGAGCGGCCTCGGGCTCGCCATCTGTCATCGAATCGTGAACGAGCTCGGCGGGCGGATCGAGCTCGCTCCGACCTCGTCGAAAGGTGCTCTCTTCCGCATGATTCTCCCGGCGTGCGCCCCGAGCGCCCACTCACGGCCGAACACCGCCACCGGGCCGCGCAACGGCGATCGGCTTCGCGTGCTGGTCATCGACGACGAGGCGCCGCTGGCCCGCGCGCTGGGGCTCATGCTCGAGGACGATCACGACGTCGAGGTGGTGACGAGCGGCGAGGACGCGCTGAAGCGCTTCGAGGCCGGTGCCGAGTACGACGCGATCCTCTGCGACCTGATGATGGCCGGCATCGGCGGGATGGAAGTGCACAGCAAGCTGGTGAACGGGCGCCCGGCGCTCGCGAGGCGGCTCGTCTTCATGACGGGGGGGGCGTTCGGCGCGAACGTGCAGAAGTTCCTCGGTGGCGTGAAGAACCCTTGCCTGGACAAGCCGTTCACCCGGGAGCAGGCGCTCGGCGCGATGAACATGGTGCGCGATCTCGGCTGAAGCGCGTTGCGGCTCACGCCTTCCAGGGCGCGAGCATCGGCACCATGCGCGCGGGGCTCACGATGCCTCGCTCGAGCAGCCACTCCTCGGCGCGCCCTCGCTCGGCGCGCCCGGCGTCGCCCCCCTGGAGCTCACCCCGTCGCCAGCGCGCGGCCGCGGCGAAGAGCGGCATGTCGGCGGCGTCGAGACCCGCGATGGCGGCGTCGAGCTCCGAACGGGCGGCCGTCGCGTCGCCACGGAACGACGCGAGCGCGGCGCGCAGCAGAGACGCGAGCGGATCCGACCACGGCATCCGCTCCTTGGCGATGGCGCGCGCCCACCGCTCGGCCATGGCGCAGTGCTCTTTGCTCCGCGGCGCGTCCTCGTTCGCAGCCACCAGCTCCGCGCGCGCGCGCACGTGCAGCGCCTCGGTGCGGGTCATCTGGCACATGAGGAGGAGCGAGTCCTTGAGCGCCGGCCACCGGGATTCGATCGTGGCGAGGGCCGAGAGGCCGCGCCCTTCGTAGAGGTCGATGTGCGCCTCGGCCTGCATCGCCCACCAGTGCTCGACGTGGAACTTCTCGCGCGACCATCGCTTCATGACGTCGACGCAGAGCGTTCGGGCCCGCGCGGGTTCGTCGGACGCGAGCAAGACGAGGTTCGCCAGGCCCGTCACGTTGACGACCTCGGCGTACAGATCGCCGCGCGCGCGCGCCTCGTTCAGACGCGCGGGGACGATGCGGGCGAGCTCGTCGATGCGCCCTAGGTACATCGCCGAGAGGATCTTGAACCAGCGCAGCGTCCCGAGCTCCCACGCGACCCCCGTGCAGCGCTCGGCGAAGGTCGTCTCGGCGCGCGCGAGCGCCTGGTACGCGTCCTTCCACCGCCCTTCGAGCGCCGCGGTCATGCCGTCGACGGCGGTGGTCCATGCGGTCGCGTAGGGACTGTCGAGCCCCTGCGCCATCTCGGCGGCCATCTTGACGAGGCGCGCGGTTCGCTCGCGCGTCGGGCCGCCGGCCGCCGACGAGAAGGCCGCCTCCGACGCGATCGCGCGGCACACGCGGTTCGGCTCGCCCGAGTCGAGCGCGAGGAGCAGACCGCGCGTCGTGAAGAACGAGCCGACGATCGTGTCGACCAGGCCGAGGCCGGAGCCGACCGCCCACGCCGTGTCCACGCGGAGCAGCTCGCGCGGTGGGATCTGATCGGCGCTCCGCGGGCGGAAGCCGAGGCCGCGCATGCGGACCTGCGTGCGACGGACGAGGAGCGCGACGAGCGCCCCCTTCTGCGTCTTAGGGATCGACATCCCGACTTCGCCGAGGACCTTGTCCAGCGTCGCGATGGCTTCATCGACCTCACCCGAGCGGAGCAGCTGGTCGGCGGCGCGGCGCCGGAGGTCGAGCGTCGCTCCGGCCTCGGTCGCCTGGGCGGCGGCGGCGAGGTACGCCCGCGCCGCATCCTTCCCTCGCCCGGCGTTCGCGAGCGCGTCGGCCAGGTGGACCCGGAGCGCGGTCCCTTCGGCGTCGCTCGCTTCGTGAAGCTCGAGAGCGATCTCGTAGAGGGCTGCCGCGCGATCGAAGGCGAGGGTCTCGGCGGCGCGGGCGGCGGCGCGAAGGGTCTGCGCGAGCGCGTTCTTGCGATCCCCGGCCGCGCGCCAGTGAACCGCGAGCGACTCGGGGTCGGCCCGCCCCGACGCCTCGAGCGCGACGGCGATCCCCTGATGCAGCTCGCGTCGCACGTCGTCGTCGAGCCGGCGTGCCACGGTCTCGCGCACGCGGTCGTGATACGGCTCGATCGTGTCGATGCGGCGCGCGCCGCTCGTGCGGACGAAGTTCGCCCCGCGCAAGTAGGCGACGCGCTCGGCGAACGCCGCGAACGCCTCCTCGCCGTCGGCGGCGCGCGCGACTATGCCAAGCTCGAGCGGCATGCCTGCCAGGGCCACGAGGCGGAGCACGCGCTGCGTCGGCGCGTCGAGGCGATCGATCCGCGCGCCGAGCGCGTCGTCGAGGCGCAAGGGGGCCCCACCGGAGCGCATGGCCCTCGCGCGCACGAGCTCGTCGATGAACAGCGGATGGCCCGCTGCCTCCTTCGCGATCGCCTGCGGACTGATGCTGTCGTCGCGCCGCGGCCCCCCCTCGGTGCGCAGCAGCTCCTCGGCGAGCGCCTCGGCCTCCTCGATGGGCAGGCTCCCGAGCGGGAGATCGCGCACGGCGATCGGCAGGCCGCGGATGGGCCCGGGCGCGCCCGTTCGCGCACGCGAAGTCGCGACGAGGAGCAGCGGAGGAGCCTGCGGCGGCTGCAGGAGCGACGAGAGCAGCGCGATGCTGTCGGCGTCGGCCCACTGCATGTCGTCGATCACCAGCACCACGGGGGCGCGCGCGGTCAAGCGGGTGAAGAGCTCGCGCAGCGCCGCGAAGACGCGCTGGCGGAGGTTCTGGGGATCGAGGGTCTCGGTGCGATCGACCGGCGAGTCGGCGATCGCGTCGACCCCCCGCAGCACGGGGAACACGATGCCGAGGAGCCCACACTCGGGCGGCAGGAGGGCGTAGGGGTCGCGCTCCCTCGCGAGGTACCGGCTGAGCGCGTCGATCACGCCGTCGAACGCCTTGTAGGGCATCCACTCGCGCTCGTAGCAGCGCCCTTCGAAGACGAGCGCGTCCTCCAGATCGTTGGCGAAGCGACGCGCGAGCGTGCTCTTGCCCACGCCCGACTCGCCGTGCACGTGGATCGTCACGGCGCGCCCCGAAGGGCCGCGCGTGGCGTCGAGCGCCGCGTGGAGCTGTGCGAGCTCGTGGGCGCGACCGACGAACTTGCCGCTCGATGGGCCCGCCGGCGGGAACGTGGACGTGTGCGCGCGCAGCCGCTGCATGACGTCGCGCCCCGTGGGGCGCTCCTCGGGTTCGATCCGGAGCAGCTCCATCGCGAGCCGGTCGAGATCGACCGGGATGCTCTCGTCGTGCTCCCGCGGCGCAAACGGGACGCGGAGCTGCTTGGCCGCCAGCACCTCGGTGGCCCGGCCCACGTGGGGGAGCTGCCCGGTGAGCGACTCGTAGAGCATCACGCCGACGCTGTACCAGTCGGCCTCGACGCCGACGGCTCCGCCGCGCGCCTGCTCCGGCGCCATGTACGCGCACGTCCCGACCAGCTCGTCCTCGATGTCGTCCCAGCGCTCGGCGTGCACGCTGGCGACGATCCCGAAGTCGAGGATGACGACGCGCCCCTCGGGGGTGACGAGCACGTTCGAGGGCTTGAGGTCGCGATGGACCTTCCCGGCGTCGTGAAGGGCGACGAGGCCGCGGGCGAGCTGGCCGAGGGCGGCGCGGAGGCGTGGCTCGTCGAGCACGCCACCGCCGCGGGCGGCGGGGTCCTTCCGCGTGACGCCAGGGCGCACGTGGTCGAGGAAGTCCTCGCCCGGCAGGAGCTCCATCGTGAAGAACCACTGCCCTGCGTGCTCGAACAGCTCTGCGAAGCGCACGAGGTTCGGGTGCTGGAGGTCGGCGAGCGCGCGGAACTCGCGCTTCATGCGGAGCACGCCGTCGGGCGAGAGGGTGCGGAGGGTCTTCAGCGCGACATGCGCACCGTGATCCCGATCGATCGCTTCGTAGACGACCCCCATCCCCCCTTCGCCGATGCGACGCAGGATCTCGAAGCGCCCGCCGACGGCGACCAGCTCGAGCGAGGCCGCGCGCTCCACGCTCTCGGGCGCGGTGAGCGTTTCGTGCAGGTCGGGAGGGGGAAGCGCGCTCATACGGGGAAGGTCGAGAGTAGCCGACTCACGCGACCTCCATGGTGCGACCGGGTACCATCGACCAAATGGCGGCCGAGCCCCGGATCAAAGGGTCTCCCATGCGCGAGCTCACCTACTGGTACGAGCGTCGGCACGGGACCGTCGCCACCATCGCGCTCGTGCGGGATCTCCCCCCGGTGCTCGAGCGGTACATCGACCGCTCTCGCCCCGCGCTCGGTCTGCTGGCCTCCACCTGGTACCCGTCTGCGCTCTGCTGGCACATGTGCGATCGGGTGATCGAGACAGCGCACGACGAAGGGCGCGAGATCGCGCGCGAGGCGGCGCGCGACACGGTCCCCCGGATGATCCACGGCATTTACAAGGCGCTCTACGAGACGCTCGCGTCGCCGGAGCTGTACGCGAGGCACGTCGGTCGCCACTGGAAGAAGCTGCATGACACGGGGGAGCGTTCGCTGGTGATCCGTTCGCCCGGGTTGGCGATGTCGACGGTCCGGGACTGGGGAGGGCACCATCCGCTCCTCTGCTGGATGACGATCTTCACGATGGCGTCGCTCTTCGAGGCGATGCGGTTCCCCGAGGTGACGGTCGAACGGATGCAGTGCGTGGCGCACGGCGCGGGCGAGTGCGCGACGCTGCTGCGCTGGCGGGAGTAGCGCGCGGGCAGAGCTCGCAAGGGGCCTTTCGCCCCGTTCGAGGGGATTCCACGCGTGTCCCGCTTTCGAACCCCGCCGGTCCGTGCTTGTATCCGCGCCGCACGGACCCCATGCGAGCCTTTTTCGGAATCATTCTCACGATCGCCGCGGCAATCGCCACGGCATCGTGCTCGACACCGAGCGCGCTCGGCAACGGGACGTTCAACTACGAGTGCGTGGCCACGCCCGGCGCGAGCTGCTCGGGCGGTTCGTCGATTCCCTCGACGCTCCCGGTCGGCGCCCAGTTCAAGCTCACGTACACCGCGAGCACGCCCTCGACCTACCCGAGCGTGGCCGTGGATCCGGTCTCGACCAACTTCTTCCGCGTGCAGAACGGCGTCTGGACGGCGCTGCTCCCCGGGAGCCCCGCGGCCTACGCGACGGCCGGGGGCCTCGCGCTCGACTACACCTTCTTCCACATCGAAGCCCCTGCGAAGGCGGACGCGCAATGATGCGGTTGCGGTGCGCGCTCTTCGGGCTCGCGGCGTCGCTCGTCGCGTGCGGTGCCAACCCGTACTACGGCACGGCGACGGTCACCGATCAGGGGGGCGACCCCATGGCGGTGATCAACCCGAACTCCGCCATCGAGATGACCGAGGGCTCCGCCGCCAACGCCGACATCGTGCTGAACTCGCAGACCGGCGGCACGATGACCGGGGACATCCAGAGCAAGGATCCCGACACGCTCGCCATCCTCCACGCGCCGCGCAACGGCAACATCTACGTGTTCCTGGCGAAGAAGGCCGGGCTCGCGGAGGTCGTCATCCTGACCAACGGGGTCGAAGTGCGGTCGATCTACGCGACCGTGACGCCGCCGCCGGGGGTGACGGAGAGCGCGGACGCAGGGCCTGACGGCGGCGACGCCGGAGAAGGCGGGAGCGCGAGCGACGCGAGGGACGGCGGGGACGTGAGTGACGCGGGGGACGCGGCGACGGAGGAGTGACCGAGGGGCGGCTCAGGGGGCTCGGACGTCCCAGAAGTCGCGTGGGTAAAGCCGGAGGACCTTCACGCTCTCGGCGAGCGCACGCTGCACCTCGCGCTCGTAGTCGGCCACCCGCGGTTCGGGGCCGACCATGAAGAGAGGGGCGGCGACGCGAGGAGCACTTGGCGCTCCGCACGCCGAGAGTGTGAGCCCAAGCGTTCCGATGCAGGCGACGATGAGGGAGGGGACGTGGCTCATGGGTTCGGCGACGAGACATGGCGCATCGTGAGCCTCGATGCACCCCTTCTTGCGCGCCCATCGCCACGAAACGAGCAGGACGCGATCCCCGAAAGGAGGAATGCCTCCCGCAAATCGGGGAACGCGATCCTCGAAGGGGGAGCGCTTTCGACAAATCGGCCAGCGCCCTCCCGAAGTCCGCCAGCGCGCTGCCTGATTCGGGAAACACGTGGGCGGATTCCGGACGCGCGTGCCCGAATTTCGGAAGCGCGTTCCCCGATTCCGGACGCGCGTTCCCCGAATCGACCAACGCCTTCCCCCAAGGAGCGAACGCCGCGCGCGCCGACGTGCGCGCCTCCTACTTCGGCGGCCTCGACACCCCCGCTGCGCCCTGCGCGTCCCACCCGAAGTCATCGACGAGGACCATCGAGTCCTTCAGCCCGTCGAACGTATCCATGACGATGACGCGCATCTGGAACTGCTCTTTCGGCGTCACCGTGAACGTCGTGTGCAGCCAGCCGCTCCCGCCGCCGTAGATGTACTCGCTCCCGTCGACCGAGAGCACGGTGTCGGTCGTCCCCACCGCGGCGCCGTCATAGCCCGTCCCGGCGAGCGCGCCGGTGATCCCGAGCGACGCGTCGACGACGCTACCGCTCATGCCGACGCACTGCTGAAGCCCCGCCGCCTTGTCCTGCGAGAGCCCGGTCGGCCCCGGGTACGCGGGGCATAGCTGGAAGAAGCCGCTGTTGAGCGTGACGGCCAGCCCTTGCGCATCCTTCGCCACGTTCGTCCCCGCGTACGTCTTGTTCGAGACGAGCACGAAGAAGGCGTCGTTGACCGCCGAGTTCCACCACTGGTTGAACTCCGACGAGAAGAACGCGAAGTCGAAGTGCATCGCGTTCGCGTTGCTCGGGACCTGCACCCAGATCGTGAGCTCCGCCCAGTCCTGCACCGAGACCTGGCCGCCGGGGGTGTTGTCGCTGAGCGCGTCGCAGTCGAGGCCTGTGAGCGGGATGTCGCTACACGCGTCGTTCAGGTGGAAGCCGGCGGGGTCGAGCGCCGGCGAGCTGCGCGGATCGGAGGCGCCCCACGGCCCGTTCGAGAGACCGAACATCGTCTTGCCGAGCAGTGTCGTGTTCTGACCGAAGCTCGAGACGATGTTGATCTGCTCCATCTTCGTGGCCGACGTGTAGACGGTCTCGCCCGTCCCGAGCCCCGACACCTGTCCCCATTCCGCGCGCACGATCGGATCGAAGATCGTCCCCGCGTTGGTCTTCGAGTTCTGCGCGCAGAGATCGGCCGCGCGTGCGAAGTCGGTGGGGGAGCCGGGGGCGGGCGCGGGGATCGTCTCGCACGTGAGCACCGGGTCGTCGATCTTGCCGTCGCAGTCGTCGTCGACGCCGTTGATGAAGTCGTACGCCTCGGGGTTGATCTCGGGGTTGAAGTCGTTGCAGTCGGCGGGGGGGACGTAGCCGTCGTGATCGCAGTCGGGGCCGCAGAGGGTGGTGCTCGCATCGAGCGTTGCGCCCGCGTCGTTCGAGGACGGCGTGAAGCCGTTCGGATTGTGCGAGCCGCACCCCGCCGCCGCGATCACCGCCGCGGTGACGAGGATTCGGCTGCAGGTCCGTGCGCGCATCGCATCCTCAGTTGTAGGTCGGACCCGAGAACCCCGGGGGGCCGCTCAGCGCGTTGGCGAGTCCGTTCGATCCCCCGCTGCCACCCAGGCCGCCCGCCCCCGCCGTGCACCCGAAGGTCCCCGTGACGGACGGCGCCGAGCCCTGCGAGGCGACGCAAACGGAAGGCCCGCCCGCGCCGCCGGCGCCACCCCCCCCTTGGCCGCCATACCCGCCTGCCGATCCGTGCGCTCCAGGGCCAGCGACCTGATTGCCGCAATCGGAGTCCTGATTGCCGCCGCCGCCGCCGCCGTAGCCCCCTCCGGCTCCCCCGGGACCACCGTTGCCACCGCTGCCTCCGGTGCCGCCGGTGCCCGTGGTGATCGTGCACGAGTCGACCGTCACCGTCGACGATCCGACCGAGAGAATCCCGAAGCTCCCGCCGCCGCCGCGACCCCCATAGCCGGGCGTCCCGCCGCATCCGCCACCACCGCCGCCGCCGCCACCGCCGCTCGCGATGCCGGTGCAGTCGGTGCAGAACGGAGGATCGAACGGGATGGACCCGGTGCCGCCTGCGCTCCCGCCGCCGGCGCCGCCGCCGCCACCGCCGCCGCCCGGGTTCCCCGCGGCGCCCATGCCGGAGTTGGACCCGAAGGGGGGGAGATAGTTGCCGTTGGCGTCGAAAGACCCGAACGAAGTTTCGGCGGGAGCCCCGTTCGTGCCCGGACCACCGGTACCGCCTGAATTACCCGGAATCGCCCCGGTGGTTCCGGGGCCCGACGACGTCGTCCCGCAGGCGCCCATGCCCCCGCCGCCGCCGCCGCCTGCCCCTTGCCCGCCACCGGAGATTCCGAAGCCGGGGTTGCCAGGATTTCCGTTCACGACACCACTGACGGACGCACCGCCCGCGCCACCATTGGTCCCTGCGACGCAGCCCGCGCCGCCCCCACCGAGGCTCGTACCAGAGGCATTCTGGCCGGAAGCGCCCGAGCCGCCCGTCGAACCGCCCCCGCTGTTGGTCCCGTTGACGCCGTTCGCGGCGAAGATCGTACAGCCCCGGACCGTGATCGCGCCGGTCGCATTCAGAACGAGGACGCCGATCCCGCTCTGCCCGTCGCCGTTCGTGTTCGTCCCCGACGCCCCCGTGTCGTAGATGGTGAAGAGCTGGACCTGGGTCGGGAGCGTAGCGCCCGAGATGGTGAGCCCGACGTTCGCAGGGCCGACGATCTCGGTCGTGTTGCTCGTCGACCGCTGCCAGGCGTTCGCGGCGTCGTATCCGCCGTAGATGCTGATCCCGTTCGGGAGCGACACGGACTCGGAGTAGATCCCCTTGGAGACGTACACGTCCGTCTTGTTCGCGCTCGGCGCCGCGGCGAGCGCCGCGTTGATCGTCTTGAACGGCGCGTTCATCGCCCCGGCGCCCGCGACGTCATGCCCGGTCGTGAAGTCGACGAAGAGCGCGCTCGCGATCGTCCCGTCGATGCCGTCGCAGTTCGAGTCCACGAACCCCATGTCCGGCGGGTCGTACGCGATGCCGCCGTCGGCGGTCTCGGTGAACTGGCACTCGCACCCCGCGGTGTCGGGCGGCGACGCGATCTCGAAGACTTCTTCCCAGCTCGAGCCCGTCCACACGCGGTGGTCGAAGCCCGGGAGGCACGTCCACGAACAGGCGATGGGGCCCGCGTCGATGGCCTCGGTGCCGGAATCGAGCGTGACCGGACCGCCGTCGATGACCGGGGGGACGCCGCCGTCGGCGAGGCTCCCGTTACAGGCGGTCACCGCGTTGGGGATGCTCGGGCACGGCGCTATCCCCTCGACGCAGTACATCTTCGTCGAGTCGCACGACCAGAGACCGGCACACGGCGAGACGTTGAGGCGATCGCACACCGAGTCGCCCGGTGTGCACGGCAGCTCCTGCACGCAGTTCTGCGTGGGGTCGCAGTACTCGCCGTTGGGGCACGCGGAGTCGTTCGGCGTGTGGACGCACGCGTTCGTGTTGGCGTCGCACGAGTCGGTCGTGCAGGCGATCCCGTCGTCGCAGTTCATCGGCTGCCCGGTGGGGACACAGAAGCCCCCCGCGCACTCGACGCCGTTGTCGCCGACGCACAGGTTCGGCGAGGTGCAGTCGGTGTTGTGGACGCAGGTCTGGAGCCCGTTCGCGTCGAGCGTGGGACCGGTCGCGCTGTCGATGGTGTTGAGCCCCGATCCGTCCACGACGACCGGCGGCCCGCCCCCTTCGACGCCGGCGCCGCCACCGTCCTCGAGGAAAGATTGCGCTTCCCCCGCGGTTCCGGCGGCGCACCCCTGCGCGACGATGGCCGCGACCATGGAGGCGCTCACGGACAGAAGCCCACCGACGAGTAACGTTTGCCGCATCCCCAGCTCCAAGTTCGGTCGATGGCGCGCGCGCGTGAATCAGCGCCGCGAAAGCCGTATCGAGATGCGTCAGCTTACGCCGCGAAGGGAATCGTACACGTCACGAAAGCGTCTGCGCGCCCCCGCTTTGCCGATCATCGCAAGTCGAGAGGCTTCGGGCAAAGCGCTCGAATCGCACATGCGCCGCATTCGCGCCCGGTCCAGATGCGCTCGAAGCGGGCCTGCGCCTCGTCGAGGAAGACCTCGTCGTCCGTCAGGATGCCCATCTCGAAATTGCGGCGGCCGTCCCCCTTGGCCCCGAGCCCGGCGCCCGTGAAGTTCGCGCTGCCGAGGTAGAGCGCGCGCCCGTCGACGGCGATCATCTTGAGGTGCACGCGCGGGCAACGCCGCATCTGCAGCGCGCCGCCACGGGTCAAACGCTTGCGCTTCGCGAGCTCTGCCCGAAAGGGGCCGGAGGGGAGCCCGCCGTGCAGGATGCGAAGCTCGACGCCCCGATCGGCCAGCGTCTCGAACGTCTCCAGGATGGAGACGTAGCGCCCACGCGCCCGCGCGCGCGTGCCGACGGGCGCCTCGAGGTGGAGCTCCTTCAGGTTCGCCGTCCCGATCCACAGCGAGACACGCGCGTTCGTGACCTGCGCCTGGATGACCTCGTCGTAGTGCGCGCGGTCGGCGATGAGCGTCACGTTCGCGGTGCGGCGGATCGACTCCCGGCGCGTGTTCGTCTTCACGTCACTCGCCGAACTGCATGCCGAGGACCGGGCCGATGAACACGTCCTTGCCGTTGACGACGTTGATGGGGCTCGCCGGGACGGGGTAGTTGGGATCGTTGAACGAGCTGGCCGGCTTGCCTTGCGTGGCGCTGGCGAACTCCGCGAGGAGGAGCGCGCCGAGATAGAAGCGCGTCCCGGGCGTCGAGCCGAGCTCGATCCCCATGTCCATCATGAGTGACGGCGCCACGTAGAACGTCGCGTCGCTCGGCATCCCGGACTGCGTCCCCTGGACCGACCGGTTGTAGAACATCCCGTTCATCGAGAGCCCGCCGGCGATCCCGAAGGTCGGCCGGACGATCTCGGTCTCCGGCATGAGGCGCACGCCGATGGAGGCGTTCCCGCCGACGCGGTGGAACTGCCACTGCTCGGTGCGCGGCGCCGTGCCCGGGTGCTCCTGGGTCGAGGTGCTCACCGCGGCGTCGACCTCGGAGTGGTCGTACCGGCCGAGGATCGATCCTTCGATGCCGATGGCCCCGAAGCTGTACCCGATGCGCACGTTGAGCCCGCCGCCGAAGACGCCCGAGCCGTTGATGCTCGTGTCCGTCGTGTAGCCGACCCCCTGCGCGATGTCGTTCGAGGGCGTCGTCGTCTCGAACGCGCCGGCGAAGAGGAGCTGCGCGTAGAGACCAGTCCAGTCGTGCGGCGCCTCTTTCGCCGCAGCGACGACGGGCTGCGCGCGCTGGAGGGCGACGTTCTCGACGGTCTTCTCGCCGTCGTGAACGATGAGATCCTTCTTGTAGGTCGTGAAGCCCGCGTGGGCGACGCTGAGCGCGTGCGGGCCGATCGGCTCGAGCCCCTCGAACACGCCGTGCGCGACGACCTTGTCGTCGATGGCGATCTCCGAATCGGCGACGTCGACGTTGACGGCGATCGTCCCCTGCTGGGCGCGCGCCTCGAGCGTCTCGGTGTAGGTCCCCTTCTTGGCGACCTCGAGCTGCCTCGGCGGGGCGACCATCGTGGCTCCCCTGGCCTCGATGGTGTGAATCCCGGGCTCGACGTCTCCTTGCCACGGCGGCGGCCCGACCTCTTTGCCGTCGAGGAGGATCTTCACGGCCGCATCCGCGGGGGTCACCGCGACGCTCACGTGCCCGGTGAGGACCTCCTTCGCCAGCGGCCCGTTGATCGCGACCGTGTCGTGCCCGTGGAGCTCGATCTGCTGCGCGATGGTCTCGAACCCCGCCTTGGTGATCTCGACGGCGTGCGCTCCGACGTTGGCGCGAACGGGCTTCGCGAGCGGCGTTTGCCCGACGTCCTTCCGGTCGATCGTCACGTGTGCGCCCGGCTCCTGGACGCCGATGGCGATGACACCCGTGAGGACCTGGAGCTCCTCGAGCGCGTGCTGCGCGTCGCTCTTCAGCGACGGCTTCATCTTCTCACCGTAGTTGGCGAGGAGCAGGTCGTACGCTTCGTACGCCGACGCCATGTCCTTCAGGTCGCGGTACGTCTGCCCGATGTTCCGCTGGATGCTCTCACGCGGCGCGATGCGGTTCGCTTCGAGGAACGACGCCAGCGCCTCCTGGTAGAGCCCCTCCTTGTAGAGTTTGTTGCCGGCGTCGAAGAACTTCTTGGCCTGGGCGAGCTGCTCTTTGGTGGGAGGCGCGGCGGTGGCAGCGGCAGGGGTCGTGGCCGCGGCCGGCGGCGCGGTCTGCGCGAACGCCATCGGCGCGCGTCCCGATGTCGCGACGACGAGCCCTGCGAGCACGAGACTCGTGATCGAACTGCGGCGGCGCGCGGTCCATAGGGAAGCCATGGGTAACTTCGAATCGTACGCTCACGCGCGGCGCGAGTGAGAAAGGATCTCGCGCGGGCGCGCGGCAAAGCGCGTCCGCGCGCGAATCAGAACTCGGTAGAGACGCCCGTGCCGCCGACCGGGCGCGCGGGGGCAGAGTCGGTCGGCGCCGCGGTGGGCGCGGCAACTACCGGTGGCGCGGGCCTGGCCGGCTTCGCATGCGATCGCGAGGGCTCGGGCGCCTTGGCTGGAGGCGCGGAGGGCTCCGGGACGACCACGGGCGCCGTCGGGATCGCGGCGGCTTGCGCAACGGGCGAAGGCGGCGGCGTTGGAGCGGTCGCCGGTGGCACGGCCGCCGTCGACTGCACGAGGGCGTACCCCGCGTTCCCTGCGGGCGCCGGCGCGGCGCGCATCTTCATGAAGAAGATGCCGCCGCCGACTCCCAGCAGAATGAAGCCGATCATCACGCCGATGAGCAGGCCGTTCCCCTTCTTCGGAACGCCGTCGACGTCATCGATCGCGTCCTCCCCCTCGAGCAAGCGCTTGGCGAGCGTCGGAGAGCTCGCGGGCGTCGCCGGCGGACGTGCGACCGCGGCGCCCACCCCCGACAGGCCCGAGCGCGCGAGCACGGCGTCCACCTGCGCGCGCGCCTGCCCGCTCTGATCGGCCGCGCCGCCGTGGAGGTCCTCGCCCGAGAGGGAGCGCATGGGGAGCCTCCCCCCCTCGATCTCGGGAAAGATCCGGAGCAGCCGCTCGCGCACGACGCTCATGTCGCGCGGTCGCGCGTTCGCGTCGTGCGCCATCATGTCGGCGCAGAGCTGGTCGAGGTCGGGGTGCACGTCGTGGACGACCGACGAGATGCGCGGCGCAGGGCGCGTCATGATCTGAAGGATCGTCTGCTCGTAGGTCGGCATCTCACGGTAGGGGGAGGCGCCGACGATGGCCTCGAAGAGCACGGCGCCGAGCGAGTAGATGTCCGTCCGGTGGTCCACCGTGAGCAGCCCCTGGGCCTGCTCGGGCGACATGTACTGCGGCGTCCCGATCACCATCCCCATGCGCGTGATCCCGGCGCCGCTCCCCTGGTTCGCCTGGTTCGCGTCGCGGACGAGCTTCGCGATCCCGAAGTCGACGAGCTTCACGAGCGAGCTGCCGTCGTCCCTGGTGGAGATGAAGATGTTCGCCGGCTTCAGGTCGCGGTGAACGATCCCCGCGGCGTGCGCGCGCGCGAGCCCCTGGGCCGCCTGGACGATGATCGTGGCCGCCGCCATCGGCGACACGCGCGCCCTCCGGAGCAAGAGCTTGGCGAGGTCCTCGCCCTTCAGCATCTCCATGACGAGGAAGAGCCCGAGCTCGTCGTCCTCGCCCGCGTCGAACACCTGAACGATGTGCTCGCTCTCGATGGCGCCGGTGCTGCGCGCCTCCTGCTTGATGCGCGCGGCGATCTGCGGGTCACGCGCGTGAAGCGCATGGACGATCTTGATGGCGACCCGCTTGCCGATCTCGAGGTGCTCCCCTTCGTAGACCCCGCCCATCCCCCCTTCGCCGAGCAGCCGCTTCACACGGTAGCGACCGTGGATGACCCGCCCGATCGGGCTCGGAGTCGCCGCCGGCCCGACCCCCGAGTGAACGCCCGGGACGGTCTCCGCGTCGCTGCTGCGCGCCGCGTTCGCCCCCGTCGCGCCCATCGCCTGCGCCGACTCGGCCAGCGCCGTGGCGGCGAACGACGCAGGGCCATTTCGATCGTTCATCGGGGCTCAGCTCCACGCGGCGAAACACGAGGCGAGAAATCCTCGTCGGGTAACCATAGAAAACGTAGAGGAGGGGGGCCTCTCGGTCAACGGAGCGAGCGGCGCCCCAACCGCACGAACTCATGCGGGAAGAGTGCCTGCCACATGTCGTGCGGCGTGGTGCCGGCCCACGGCACGCGTCGGCAAGAGGGGACTCCGGGGGATACCGGAGGATGACTCCCGGGATACTCGGCGAGGTATCCCGCAGGCCCTCGATGGGGCCGGTGGGATACATGACGATCACCCCTGGGATATCGAGGGAGGATGCCCTCTGACCCACGCGTGGGCCGGCGGGATGAACGACGAT
>Ga0302157_10000773_pt1 | contig 40783 bp, 29 predicted proteins | sample I_Bog_N3_3_FD_193502 | JGI IMG/M metagenome (GOLD analysis project Ga0302157, IMG submission 193502) | Peat permafrost microbial communities from Stordalen Mire near Abisko, Sweden - I_Bog_N3_3 | ecosystem: Environmental > Terrestrial > Soil > Wetlands > Peat | place: Sweden: Abisko, Stordalen...
TTGAAGAGGTGGCGCAGGCAGCCGGCGTCTCGCGGGCGACCGCGTCCCGAGTCCTCACCTCTGACCCTCGAGTGAGCCCGGACGCGCGCAGGGCTGTCGAGCGGGCCGCGAGCAAGCTGGGTTACGTCCCCAACCAGGCAGGGCGGGCCCTGGCCACCGGCCGCAGCGACGCGGTCGCGCTGGTGGTCTTCGAGCCCACCACCCTCCTCTTCGGTGACCCCTTCTTCCCCCGGCTCATCCGGGGGCTGGGCGACGTCCTCACCTCACGCGACATGCAGCTGATCCTGCTCGCGCCCCAGACGGCTTCAGATGCCGACCGGGTGGAGCGCTACGTCGCCGCCGGCCACGTCGACGGAGCCCTGCTGGTTTCGCTGCCGAGCGCTCACCCGCTCCCGGCGCGTCTTGCCTCCCGGGGCATCCCGGTCGTCATCGGCGGGCGTCCCACCGAGGCCGACCGTTTCAACCATGTGGACGTGGACAACGTAGCCGGATCTGCTCGCGCCGTCGCCCACCTGGTCGCCGGGGGACGGCGGACCATCGCCACCGTCACCGGGCGCAAGGATGTGCCGGCCGGTCAGGACCGGCTTCGCGGCTACCAGGAGGGGCTGAAGGCCGCGGGCCTGCCCGCCGACGACGCCCTGATCGAGGCGGGCGACTTCACCCGCGACGGCGGGGCCCGGGCGATGCGGTTCCTCCTCGTCAAGCGCCCCCAGCTCGACGCCGTGTTCGTCGCCTCAGACCTGATGGCGGTGGGCGTCCTGGAGGCGCTGCACCAGGCCGGTCGCCGGGTTCCCGAGGACGTGGCCGTCGTCGGCTACGACGACGACCCGATGGCCATCGGGCTCCAGCCGCCGCTCAGCAGCGTCCGTCAGCCCATAGAGGAGATGGGGCGCGAGATGGCCCGGCTGCTCCTCGACGCCGTCCATTCGCCGGACCGGCCCCCCCGCAAGGTGCTCCTGACCACACGGCTCGAGGTCCGCTTCTCCTCGGCCCCCGTCGCTTCGAAGCCCACAGGGGAGGCTGTCTGACCGTGCGTTTCATCGCCCGCCGGGTAGGTTTCTACGTGATCGCGGCCTGGGTCGCGATCACGGTCAGCTTCTTCCTGCCCCGGATGGTCCCGGGGGATCCCGTGGCCGGCATCATCGCCAACGCCTCCATTCACGGGTGCAACCCGTACTGCGTCAAGGCGCTCGAGCTGGAGTTCGGCGTCTTCAACCACTCCAACCTCCTCGTCCAGTACCTGCAGTACTGGGGGAACCTCTTCCACGGCAACCTCGGGGTCTCGTACTTCGAGAGCAGCCAGCCGGTGACCACCCTGATCGCGGCCTACCTGCCCTGGACCATCGGGCTCCTCGGGGTGGCCACGGTGATCAGCTTCCTCCTCGGGACCACCATCGGCATCTTCCTCGGCTGGCGGCGCGGATCGCGGCTCGACTGGGTGGTGCCGAGTGCCACCTTCTTCCAGGCCATCCCCTACTTCTTCCTGGCGATGGTCCTCATCGAGGTCTTCGCCAGCATTCTGAAGTGGTTCCCGCCCCAGTACGGCTATGACATCACGCTGACGCCGGGGTGGAGCCTGGGCTACCTCGGGAGCATCGCCGATCACGCCTTGCTGCCGGCCTTCACGGTGGTGTTGGCCTCGGCGGCCGGCTTCATCCTCGGCATGCGCAACCAGATGCTCACCACGATGGACGAGGACTTCGTCCTGGTGGCCCGGGCCAAGGGGCTGCACTCGCGCCGGGTGGTCTGGTACGCGGCCCGCAACGCGATCCTTCCCTCCGTGTCCAACTTCTCGCTGGCCATCAGCCTGGTGGTTGCCGGCCAGCTCCTCGTCGAGGTGGTCTTCAACTACCCGGGGATCGGCTATCTCCTCTTCAAGGCGGTGATCAACCACGACTACCCGCTGGTGCAGGGGGTCTTCGTGGTCATTGTCCTGGTGGTGCTGGCCGCCAACCTGATCGCCGACGTCGTGTACGCGTTCATCGACCCCCGTGCCCGCCAGGAGGCCTGACCCGATGAGCACCGACGTCACCACCCTGCTCGCCGGCCCCGAGCCGGCACCTACGGCCCGCGGCTCGCGGGCGATCCGGTTCCCCCGGTCGCCGAAGATCATCGCCGGGCTGGTCATCCTGGCCGTCTTCGCGGTGCTCGCCATCATCGGCCCGATCATCTCGCCCTACAGCCCCAACGAGATCAACCAGAACTGGGTGAAGATCACGTGCCAGCAGGGCCCCGGCCTCTGCATCGGCGAGATCAAGGATGGCGTGCCGGGCGGATACGTTCCGCTGGAGGTGCCGCTCGGCCCGTCGTCGGCCCACCCGCTCGGGACCACGCTGCTGGGCCAGGACGTCTGGTCGCAGCTCCTCAACGCGACGCGTCCCACCCTGGTGGTCGCCTTCCTGGCCGGCCTGGTGGCGACCGCGCTCTCGATTCTGGTCGGGGTCAGCGCCGGGTACCTGGGTGGAAGCGCCGACGAGGGCCTGTCGCTGCTCTCCAACGTCTTCCTGGCGATCCCCGGACTGCCGCTCCTGATCGTGCTCGCGAGCTACGTCCCCGGAGCGGACACCAGCGTCATCGTCATCGGGTTAATCGTGGCCCTGACAGGCTGGGCCTATGGGTCGAGGGTGCTCCGCGCCCAAACCCTCTCCCTGCGCAACCGCGATTTCGTCGAGGCGGCTCGCGTCTCGGGTGAGGGCCGCCTGCGCATCATCCTCGCGGAGGTCATGCCGAACCTGCTGCCGATCATCGCCTCCTCGTTCCTCTTCACCACGCTCTACGCGATCGGCGCCTATGTCTCCCTCGCCTTCCTCGGTCTGGCCGGGACCCCCACGTCCTCGCCGGCAGGCCCCTGGAACTGGGGCATCATGCTCCAGCAGGTGTTCGACAACAACGCGGTCAACACCGGCTACTGGTGGTGGTGGCTGCCTCCGGGAATCTGCATCGCCCTGGTTGGCACCTCGCTGGCCCTGCTCAACTTCGGGATCGACGAGTTCATCAACCCGCGGCTGCGGGCCGTCGGCCTCACCCGGAAAGCCGCCCGAAAGGCGGGAATCGGCTTCCGCGCCACGCTCGGGTTCACCCCGGTGGTGGGCGGTCAGAAGGCCCCTGTCTCGTCGGTATCCGGCAGCAACGATGGTCGTGAAGGGAGCGCCCGATGAGCGAGATGTCGCCCTCCGCACCGGCGCCGAGCACGCCCTCCCACAGCTTCACGCGCCAGGCGGAGCCGGTGCTGGAGATCCGCGGGCTCAACGTCGATTACGGCTTCGGCACCGAGGCCGTTCACGCGGTCGTGGATTGCGACCTGGTCCTGCGCCGCGGTCAGGTGTTGGGCCTGGCCGGGGAGAGCGGGAGCGGCAAGTCCACGCTCTCCATGGCGGCCATCCGGCTGCTGCGGTCCCCCGGTGTGATCACCGGCGGTGAGGTGCTCTTCCACCCCCGGCCTGTCGAGGGCGAGAGCTCGGGCGCGACCATCGACCTGCTGCGGGCCGATGAGGCGGCGCTGCGCCGGGTGCGCTGGTCGGAGATCTCTGTCGTTTTCCAGAGTGCGCTCAACGCTCTCAACCCGGTCATCACGATCGGAGCCCAGTTCGACGACCTCCTCAAGGTCCACCGTCCGCACCTCTCTTCGGCGCAGAGATGGGATCGGGGTGTCGAGTTGCTGGAGATGGTGGGGATGACCGGGGACCGGCTGCGCAGCTACTCTCACGAGCTTTCGGGTGGCATGCGCCAGCGGGCCATGATCGCCATGGCCCTGGCTCTCGAGCCACAGGTCATGATCCTGGACGAGCCGACGACCGCCCTCGACGTGGTGACCCAGCGCGAGATCCTCGAGGAGTTGATGGGGCTGCGGGACCGTCTCGGGTTCGCCGCCCTCTTCATCACCCATGACCTCTCCCTGCTGGTGGAGCTGGCCGACGAGATCGTGGTCATGTACGCCGGCCGGCTGATGGAGCGCGCTCCGGCTGCCTCGCTGTTCCGTGCACCGCGCGTTCCCTACACCTACGGGCTGCTGCACTGCTTCCCGCCCATGCACGGGGAGCGCAAGCCGATGGAGGGGATTCCGGGCTCGCCACCCGATCTGCGCGCGCTCCCCTCGGGCTGTTCCTTCCACCCCCGCTGTCCCTGGGCGATGGAGCGCTGCAGAAAGGAGACACCCGTGCTCACCCGGATCGACGCCTCCGGACGCGAGGCGGCGTGCTGGCTCCACTCCGACGGCGCCACCGTTCCGACCGAGCTGGCCGTGGCCGATCCCGGCGACCGGGGCCTGTCCGCCGCGACCAGGAGGGTCGCACGATGAGCATCACCGCCCAGCAGGCCGCGACCCCGCCTGTGTCCGTCACTCCCGTGCTGGAAGGGCGCGGCCTCACCAAGTACTTCTCGGTCAAGCATGGCCGCGGCCTCTTCGCCGGCACGGCGCGGCTCTTCGCGGTGGACGACGTCACGATCGCCCTCGCAGCGGGAACGGTGACCGCGCTGGTGGGGGAGAGCGGCTCCGGGAAGACCACCGTCGCCCGGATGCTGGCCAAGATCATCAACCCCGACGGCGGCGAGGTGCGGCTCGACGGGAAGCCGGTGCCGCACGGGCGGCCCCGCAGCTACGCGCGGCAGGTCCAGATGGTCTTTCAGGACCCCTTCGCCTCGCTCAACCCGATTCACCGCATCAGCTATAACCTGGTCAGGCCGCTCACGATCCACCACCTGGGTGGTGACGATGTGAACGAGGCGGTCGAGGAACTGCTTCGCCGCGTCGCCCTCGAGCCTCCTCAGCAGTTCACCCGGAAGTTCCCCCACGAGCTCTCCGGCGGCCAGCGTCAGCGCGTGGCCATCGCCCGTGCGCTCTCGGTCCGCCCCCGAGTGCTGCTCGCCGACGAGCCGGTGTCGATGCTCGACGTGTCGATCCGCCTCGGCATCCTCAACCTGCTCGCGGACCTGCGCGATCGCGACCGCCTGGCGATCCTCTATGTCACTCACGACATCGCCTCCGCCCGCTATCTCGCCGACACGATCGTCGTGATGTACGCGGGGCAGGTGGTGGAGACCGCCCCCAGTACGCGCCTCACCGATTATCCGGCCCACCCCTACACTCAGCTGCTGCTCTCCGCCGCACCGGACCCAGACCGCGCCGAGCCGCCGAGCCTGGCCGGAAGCGGAGCACCGCCCAGCCTGATCACCCCGCCCAGCGGCTGCCGGTTCCACCCGCGCTGCCCCCACGCCATGGCGATCTGCAGCACGACGGCCCCACCGAGCGTCACCGTCGGCCCCGGGCACGCCTCCAACTGCTGGCTCCACGTCGACTCGTCGCGTCGTGTCCCCGACAACCCGGAAGTGGTCGCCGCGAAGGCCAGCTCCACGTCCATGCGGCCCTCGGCCGCGCCACCCAAATAGGCACCACCCAGATGAGGAGGACTGAGGAGGATCGGAGCATGGAGTAGCTTCCCGGGTTCCGCCGGCCCCGAGGGACGAGCGGAGGCAAGAGGTCGGCCCCCCATGGGGACAGCCGGCCGCAGGCGGCCTCCGTCGCGCCAGACACCTGCCGGCGACATCACATCAGCAATGCACGGCCCCATCGGGTCGTGCCTCACGGAGATCGTGTAGCTAGATGAACCTTGGAAAGATCGCAGTAGTTGCCGCGGGAGTCGCCCTGGGGGTGGCCGCATGCGGCAGCACGTCATCGACGACGTCGTCGTCTTCGACTGCCCCTGCAACGGCAGTCGGCCCAGCGCTGTACGAGGAGGCCACCACCGGGGTCACCTTCACCCAGGACTTCAACCCGTACGAGAGCAGCTCGCTCGCACACGGATTGAACCTGACCAGCTTGGTCTACGAGCCGCTCTACGAGATGGACGCGCTCAACCCCGCTACCTCGGGCATGCACCCCTGGATGGCGAGCTCGTACCAGTTCGAGAACGGTGGCGCGGAGCTGGCGATCACGGTGAAGTCGAACGTCAAGTTCAGTGACGGCTCGACGATGACCGCCAACGACGTCGCCAACACCTTCGCGCTGATCAAGGCCTTCCCGGACGCCGACTACAGCGGCGTTCCGACCCAGAGCGCTGCCCCGTCGGTGAGCGGCCAGGTCGTCACCCTGACCTTCGCCAGCCCGCAGTACACCAACCTCTGGTCGATCCTTGGCAGCACCTACATCACGCAGGCGAGCGCCTTCCCGATCGGGACCGACCCGAGCAAGGCACCCGTCGCGAACCCCGTGGGCACCGGCCCGTTCATGCTGGACAGCTTCAGCACCCAGGCCGTCAAGTTCAAGCCAAACCCCCACTACTGGGGCGGCACACCGCCCGAGTCGGAAATCGTGGTTCCGAACGAGTCCACCAACAACGCCGCGACCGAAGCCCTTGACAGCAACACGCTGGACTGGGCCGGGAACGAGATCCCGAGCGTTGTCGCCAACTACATCGACCTGAACCCGAACACGAACCACGTCTGGTACGCCTCGGGCAACACGGTCACCCTGGACTTCAACCTGGGCACGGGCAACGGCGGTGCGACCGGCATCGGCGATGTGGCCGTTCGTCAGGCTGTGAGTCTGGGCATCGACCGCACCGTCCTCTCCTCGATCGGAGAGTCCGGCTATGAGGCCGCTGCCACCTCCGCAGGCGGACTTAACCCCGCACAGCTGAAGGCGTACCCGAACGCCACGTACACCAACGACCTGCCGGTTGACGCGGCAGCGACCCCGACCAGCGTTCCCAGCTGGACCGGCGCGACCGTCCAGAGCGTCCTCGAAGGCGACGGCTACACCGCACCGGCGAACTGGGGCACCTCGACCGAGGCCAACTGCGACGGCACCGTCGTGGCCAACTGCTGGAACAAGGGCGGCGCCATTATCAAGTTCTCGATCTGGGACCCCGAGGCCTTCTCGGACTACTGGGCGGACGCGAGCGAGATCTCGGGCCAGCTCCAGGGTGAGGGCATGGACGTGACCACGGACAACGCGACCGGTGGTTACACCCAGTGGCAGGACGCCATGAACAACGGCCAGTTCCAGACCGCACTCCACTGGGGCGCTGGTGGGAACATCCCCTTTGTTCAGCTCGACAACTGGCTTGACTACAGCATCAACTGCTCGGGCACTCCTGTTGTCTGCGCATCTGGTGACTACAGCCAGTTCAACTCCCCGGCTGCTCAGACCGCTCTGACGCAGTACGAGGGCGCCGACCCGACCACCTCGGCCGGCCAGGCAACCATCGCCTCGTCGATCGCCACCCTCGAGGGAATCATGGCGACCCAGATTCCTGACGCACCCGTTCTCTACGGTGCCGACTGGAACGTCTACAGCACTGCCCACTACACCGGTTGGCCGAGCGCCAGCAACCCGTACATGGACCCCTCCCCGAACGACCCCGAGCTTCCCTACATCCTCATGCAGCTGAAGCCGGTGGCCTCTTAACGGATCAAGGGATCCAGCTGACCCGTCGGTCAGCGATCACAACCGAATAGACCCCACCTCCTGAGGTGGGCGGGCGGGGGCTCGGCCGGCAATGCGCCGGCCGGGTCACCGACCCGGCGACGAGACGGCCCCCTGGCCCATTGCGATCCAGGGGGCCGCTTGCCTGCAGAGGAGTTGGCTTGCGATACGGGCACTTCGACGACGAGCGGCGCGAGTACGTGATCTCCCGGCCCGACACCCCCCTCCCCTGGATCAACTACCTGGGGATGGAGGAGTACTTCGGGATCATCTCCAATACCGCCGGTGGTTACTCCTTCTTCCGCGATGCCCGGCTGCGCCGGGTGAGCCGCTACCGGTACAACAACGCCCCCTTTGACCTTGGTGGGCGCTACATCTACCTCCGCGACGACGCCACGGGCCAGAGCTGGTCGCCGTCCTGGCAACCGACCCAGACCCCCCTGGACAGCTACGAGTGCCGGCACGGGCTCTCCTACACCAGCATCGCCGCCAGCCATGGCGGCATCCGGGCCGAGACCCTCTACTGCGTCCCGCTGGGGCAGACCCTGGAGGTATGGCGGCTCCGGCTCGCCAACCTGACCGGGGAGCGGCGGCCGCTTTCGATCTTCTCGTCCGTCGAGTTCTGCCTCTGGGACGCCCAGGACGACGCCACCAACTTCCAGCGCAACTTCTCCACCGGCGAGGTCGAGGTGGAGGGGAGCGTCATCTATCACAAGACCGAGTACCGCGAGCGCCGCAACCACTTCGCCTACTTCGCCTGCTCGGAGACCCTCGCCGGTTTCGACACGGCCCGCGACGCATTCCTCGGCCCCTACCGCGGCTTCGATCGCCCCATCGCGGTCGAGCGGGGAAGCGCCGGCAACTCGATGGCTCATGGGTGGGCCCCGCACGGTTCTCACCACGTCCGGCTCGAGCTCGGGCCCCGTGAGGAGCGCGAGATCGTCTTCATCCTCGGCTACTCGGAGAACCCGGTGGCTGAGAAGTTCGACCCGCCCGGGAGCCAGCTGATCAACAAGCGGACGGTCAGGCCGGTCATCGACCACTGGCTGCAGTCGGGCAACGTCGAGGCCGGCCTCCGCGGGCTGCGCGAGCGGTGGGACGACCTGCTCTCGAATGTGAGCGTGAGCACCCCGGACGAACACACCGACCGGATGGTGAACGTCTGGAATGCCTACCAGTGCATGGTCACCTTCAACTTGAGCCGGTCCGCCTCGTCCTACGAGTCCGGGATTGGACGGGGGATGGGCTTCCGCGACTCCACCCAGGACCTGCTCGGCTTCGTTCAGATGATCCCGGAGCGAGCACGGCAGCGGATCCTCGACATCGCCGCCACCCAGCTCCCGACCGGGGGCGCGTACCACCAGTACCAGCCGCTGACCAAGCGCGGCAATGACGACATCGGGTCGGGCTTCAACGACGACCCGCTCTGGCTGGTGCTGGGTGTCGCCGCCTATCTGCGCGAGACGGGGGATGACTCCGTCCTCGACGAGCCCGTCCAATACGACAATGCCGAGGGCTCCGAGGCTCCCCTCCTCGACCACCTGCGCCGCAGTGTCGCCTACACCCTGGACCGGCTCGGCCCCCACGGCCTCCCGCTGATCGGGCGAGCCGACTGGAACGACTGCCTCAACCTCAACTGCTTCTCCGACACCCCGGGCGAGCCGTTCCAGACCACCGAGAACAAGAGCGGAGGGGTCGCCGAGTCGGTCTTCATCGCCGGTCAGTTCGTCATGGCCGCGCGCGAGCTCGCCGCCATCGTGAGCCTGCGCGGTGAGCTCGAGGAGGGCTCGCGGCTACTCGCCGCCGCCGCCACCATGGCCGGGACCATCGCCGAGCATGGCTGGGATGGAGCCTGGTTCCGGCGCGCCTACGACTTCTTCGGCAATCCCGTCGGGTCCACGGAGTGCGACGAGGGGCAGATCTTCGTCGAGTCCCAGGGGATCTGTGTCATGGCCGGGGTCGGGATAGAGGATGGCCGTGCCCGTCAGGCCCTCGACAGCGTGCGCGACCGGCTTCTCACCGAACACGGCGTGATGCTGCAGCAACCTGCCTACGCTGGCTACCGCATCGAGCTGGGGGAGATCTCCTCATATCCGCCGGGGTATAAGGAGAATGCCGGCATCTTCTGTCACACCAACCCGTGGATCATGATCGCCGAGGCGATGACCGGTGACGGGGATGGCGCCTTCGATGTGTACCGGCGGACCAATCCCTCCGCGCGCGAGGCGATCAGCGACGTGCATCGCTGCGAGCCCTACGTCTACGCGCAGATGATCGCCGGTAGCGATGCCCCCACCCACGGTGAGGCCAAGAACTCGTGGCTGACCGGCGCCGCCGCCTGGAATTACGTCGCCATCACCCAGTGGATCCTCGGGATCAGGCCCGAGCACGAGGGTTTGCGGGTGGACCCGGTGATCCCGGCGAACTGGCCGGGCTTCAGCGCCACCCGGCGCTTCCGCGGGGCCACCTACCGGATCACCGTCAGCAAGCGGGCCGGGACCACCGGGCGCGTCACCCATCTCATCGTCGGCGGCGCCAGGGTCGAGGGCAATCTGGTGCCCCTCGCCCCCGCCGGAGCCACCGTGGACGTCGAAGCGGTCGTCGCCGGTTAGCCCCGGCGGGAGCCGGAGCCTGTCGGTCGGGGACGACCGTATCCTTGAGGTTGTGCCGCGAGCAAACACATCACAGGGTCTGGCAGCAGCCCCGCCTCCAGTTCGCCGCCCGGGCCGGATCGGGCGGTGGTGCTTCACCGCGGGGGACCGATGACCCGCCAGTATGTCGGCAGATCACGCCTCAAGTTCGGGGCCGCCGACCCGGTGGGAGGTCTGGTTGAGGTCGGTGGCGAGGTGTTCTACCGCATCGCCAATCACGATGCGATGCCCCCCTTCCTGATGAGCATGGTGAGCGACGCCAACCACTGGATCTTCCTCTCCAGCAACGGCTCCCTCACAGCCGGGCGCGGCGACCCTGACCACGCGTTGTTCCCCTACCAGACCGACGACCGTATTCACGACAGTCAAGACCAGGTGGGCGGCAAGACCGTCCTGCGAGTCAGGCGGCGGGGCCGGGTTCAGCTCTGGGAGCCCTTCTCACCACGATACGCGGGGCTCTACGAGATCACCCGCAGTGTTGCCAAGAGCGTGTACGGGAACCGCGTGGTGTTCGAGGAGGTGAACCACGACCTTGGCCTCTCCTTCGCCGCCGCCTGGATGACCAGCGAGCGCTTCGGTTTCGTCCGGCGCACGGCCATCCTCAACCTGGGACCGGGGCCCGTGGAGCTCGACGTGGTGGACGGCATCCAGAACGTGCTGCCCGATGGCTTGACGCGTGCATTCCAAATGGAGTTCAGCACTCTCGCGGACGCCTACAAGGAGAGTGAGCTCGATCCCTCGAGTGGGCTGGCCCTGTTTCGGTTGAGCGCAATCCCCACGGATCGCAACGAGCCGAACGAGGCATTGAGGACGACCACCGTCTGGTCCGAGGGCATCCGGCCAGGCCGCCGCCTCCTCTGCTCGGCGCAGCTGGACCGGTTCCGCGACGGTCAGGAGCTCGAAGACGAGACCTTCATCCGTGGCCGGCGGGGCGCGTACCTCATCGGCGCGCGGATCGAGTTGTCGGAAGACGAACAGCGCGAGTGGAACGTGGTGGCCGACGTGGGCCAGGATGCGACGTCAGTCGCCGACCTCATCCGGCTCCTCACCTCGGATGCCAACGTCCGCGCCGAGCTGGACGTGGACATCCAGCTTGGCACCCGCAACCTGATGCGCATCGTGGCGAGCGTCGACGGCCTCCAACTCACCGCGGACGAGCTGGCCAGCTGGCGGCACTTCTCCAATGCCTTGTTCAACGCCATGCGCGGCGGCGTACCAGGCAGTGGATACGAGATCTCGAGCTCGGATCTGAGGTCGTACCTCCGCGCTGCGAGTCAGGCCGTGTCGGCGCGGAGTGCGGCGCTCCTCGAGGACCTGCCCGAGATGCTCTCGCACCGCAGCTTGCTCGAGCTGCCGGGTGTTGCGGAGGATCGTGACCTGGAGCGCTTGGTCAACGAGTACCTGCCGCTGACCTTCAGTCGCCGGCACGGCGATCCCAGCCGTCCCTGGAACCTGTTCTCCATCGAGTTGAAGGCAGCGGGTGGTGGCCGGCTTCTCAACTACGAGGGGAATTGGCGCGACATCTTCCAGAACTGGGAGGCGCTGGCCCTATCATTCCCCGGCTATGTCGAAAGCATGATCTTCAAGTTCCTCGACGCGTCGACGGCTGATGGCTACAACCCGTACCACATCACGCGCGAGGGGTTCGATTGGGAGGTGGTGGACCCCGCCAAACCGTGGTCGCATATCGGGTATTGGGGAGACCATCAAGTCGTCTACCTGCTGCGGCTGCTCGAGGTCTCGGCCCGCCATCACACCGGAGCACTCGAGGGACTGCTCAATCGACGCGTCTTCGCATACGCAGATCTCCCTTATCGCATCAAGGCCCACACGGCCATGCTTTGCGACCCCTTCAGGACGATCGACTTCGACGTCAACCTCGATCAGCAGATCCGGGGTCGCGCCGCGAGCCTCGGATCTGACGGCAAGCTCCTTCCCGCGCCCGATGGGACGCCCTACCACGCGAATCTTGCGGAGAAGCTGCTCATCTCCATCCTGGCCAGGCTGTTCAACTACATACCCGAGGCGGGCGTGTGGATGAACACTCAGCGACCGGAGTGGAACGACGCCAACAACGCCCTGGTCGGAAACGGCGTCTCGGTCGTGACACTTTGCCAGTTGCGCCGTCTCGTGGCGTTCTGTGAAAGGCTTTTCCGAGCGACGCCGCTCGAGGGGTTCGAGGTGGCGTCGGAGGTGGCCGATGCCCTGCGGCAGGTTGCCGACGTGCTCGTACGGCACCCCGTGCGGGCCGGCGGCCCGATCTCCGACCGCGAGCGCAGAACCGTGCTCGACGGTCTGGGCACGGCGGGCAGCGAGTATCGACGGCGACTCTACACGGGGGGGTTCTCGGGTGAACGAGTTTCCCTGACCGTCCCTGAGCTCGGATCCTTCTGCGAGGTCACGCTGCGTCACCTCGACCACTCGATTCGTGCCAACCGGCGTGGCGACGGCCTCTACCACGCCTACAACCTCATGGAGGTCTCTGAGGACGGGATAGCGATCCGCCGTCTCGACGAGATGCTGGAGGGTCAGGTGGCGGTGATCGGGTCTGGCGCCCTTTCCGCGCGGGAGTGTGCCGACGTCGTCGATGCGCTTCGAGAGAGCAGGCTGTACCGCGCCGACCAGAACAGCTACCTCCTCTACCCCGACCGCAAGCTTCCCGGGTTCCTCGAGAAGAACAACCTGGCGCCGGAGGCGGTGCTGGGCTCGGCCGTCGTGGCGAGCATGGTTGAAGACGGTGACGACCCGATCGTGGTCCGGGACGTGAACGGGGCCGTCCACTTCCGCGCCGACTTGCACAACCGCCACCTCCTCGGCCGGGCTCTGGCAGAACGTCACCTGTCAGACGCGGAGGCCGCGGAGATCCTGGCCTTGTACGAGTCCGTCTTTCATCATCGGGCGTTCACGGGCCGTTCCGGGTCCTTCTACAAATACGAGGGTCTCGGGTGCATCTACTGGCACATGGTCTCCAAGCTGCTCTTGGCGGTTCAGGAGGTGCTGGCGTCGGTCGCGGGCGACCCTGGGGAGGAGGCCCTGGTCGAGCGGCTGTGGAAGCAGTACACCGGAATCCGAGATGGACTCGGTCTCCACAAGACTCCCGCGGTCTACGGTGCCATGCCGATAGATCCCTACTCCCACACGCCCAGTTTCGCCGGGGCGCAGCAGCCGGGGATGACCGGGCAGGTCAAGGAAGACCTCATCATCAGGCTCGGCGAGATGGGGGTTCGCGTGGAGGAGGGGCGGTTGATCTTCCAGCCTGACCTGGCCACCCGGGCGGAGTTCCTCTCGGAGGCCCGGACCTTCCGATTCATCGACGTCGATGGCCAGGAGGCCAGCCTCCATCTCGAGGTCGGGACGCTGGCTTTCACCACCTGCCAGGTCCCGGTTGTCGCCCATCGGGCGGGGCCGCCGCGGATCGAGCTCACCCCTCGCGAGGGCCCCTGTCGGGTGATCACCAGCCTGGCTCTGGACCTCGCGACCAGTGGCGCCATCTTCGAGCGAACCGGTGAGGTGCGACGCCTCGACGTCTACTGGGGCTTCGTCGAGGGGTAGGGGGCAACCCCATCTGGTAGCTGGAGCACCCGCGTCGATAACTGCCCTGGCCGATGGTCTCCTCGCGGGGCGATGTCTCCGGGAAGCTTCAGCCCGGGACGCGTCCGATCGCGCGGCGGCGGGGGTTCTTCAGCACCCCGCCACCCCCGGCTCTCGCATACTTCGACCATGTCCCGATACCGGCGCGCGTCTCTGGGCTCCGGATCCGGTTACGTGCCCGGCGAGCAGCCACCCGACGGTCCCCACTGGATCAAGCTCAACACCAACGAGTCGCCCCTGACCCCATCGCCGCGCGTGGGTCCGGCGGTCGAGGAGGCGGTGGCCGCGCTTCACCGCTATCCGCACCCCCAGGGGGAGCCGCTTCGCTCGGCGCTGGCTCGGCACCATGGGGTGAGCCCCTCGTCCGTGGTCCTCGGCAACGGTGCCGACCAGGTCCTGGAGAGCTGCTTCCGGGCCTTTGCCGATCCCGGCGATGCCGTCGTGCTCACCCGGCCGACGTATTCCCTGCTCTCCGTGCTCGCCCGCCTCAGCGGAGCCCGAGTCGTCACCGTTCCCCTGGACGACGGGGGCTCGATCCCGGAGGCGTTCGCCACCATCCCGGGGGTGATGCGAATCCTCTGCAATCCCAACTCACCGACGGGGAGCTGGGCGCCGCCCGCCCATCTGACCGGGGCGCTGGCCGGGGTCGATTCCGTCGTCGTCATCGACGAGGCGTACTGCGATTTCGCCCCCGAGTCCTGCGTCCCGTTGCTCGCCGACCACCCCAACTGGCTCGTGGTACGCACCTTCGCCAAGAGTTACGGGCTGGCCGGGCTCCGGGTCGGCTACGCGCTCGGGCATCCCGATTTGATCGCCGACCTGGCCGCCGTGATCGAAACCTACCCCGTCGACCGGCTTGCCATCGCGGCAGCCGCCGCCGCTCTCGCCGACCAGGCCCACCACGCGCGCATCGTCGGGATGGTGGTCAGCGAGCGCGAGCGCCTGGTAGCGGCGCTGCGTGGGGCCGGATGGGACGTGATCCCGTCACAGGCCAACTTCGTTTTCGCCAGGCCACCGCGGGGCGATGCCGCGAGTGTCGCCATCGAACTGAAGCAGCAGCGCATCCTGGTCCGCCACTTTCCGGACGGTGACCATGGCGACCGGCTCCGAATCAGCATCGGGACGCCCGAGCAGAACGGAGCCCTGCTCGCGGCGATCGGCATCGGGGTCTGAACCCCGGGCGGGCAGGGGCCTGGCGCGCCCGTCGAGGCGCCGGGCTACGAGTCGCGCTGGCTCTGAGGGCGGACCACGACGATCCGCGGTCCCCGACGCAGGAGGAGGAGAGCGACGATTCCGAGCAGCACCGCGGGCACCAGCAGTGGGCGGCGGCCGAGGAAGTCCTCGATGCGGGCGCGCGGCCCGTCCTGACGTGGAAGGACGATCGGTCGCTCGGTGACCAGATCGACCGTGCCCCTCACCCCTGTCTCTTTGGGCGGCTCACTCGCCGCCGCGGACGTCATTTCCATCGCTCTTCTCCCCAAGCGCTGCGGGCCGCGCAATCCTACTCTCCCCACGCGGCAGGCCGCGTGGGGACCCCTCTCCTTCCTACAGGGGCTCGCCGCCCCTCGGTGGCCCGGCGCAGCCGGTTGCTCGCCAGTCGCCGGCCGTGGGCCCGCCGTCCCGCCAATGGACGCAGGGGGTGACTCGGCTGCCCCGCCAATGGAGTGCGCCACGCGCGGCCGCACCCATCCGCCGGAGGTGGCTCACCTCAGCCCGCCAATGGATGCGGCAGGCGGCGGTCGACCTCCCCATCTTCATTAATGGTGGGCCGCCGCCGATGAAAACCTGATTAGAATACTCGGGATTGTGGTGGGGACCACAGTCTGAGGAGAGCCACGGTGACCGATTACGCCCACCCCGAGGTCCTGGTCAGCACGGAGTGGCTGGCGGCGCGCCTCGGGGACCCCGACGTCCGCATCCTGGAGGTGGACTGGGACCCCGCATCCGCCTACGAGCTCGGGCATGTCCCGAGTGCCGCGCTGGTGGATTGGAAGAGGGACATCAACGACACGGTGCGCCGCGACATCCTCTCCCGGGACCAGTTCGTGAGTCTCATGGAGCGCCTCGGGGTGACGCCGGAGACCACCCTGGTTCTGTACGGCGACATGCGCAACTGGTTTGCCGCCTTCGCCTTCTGGGCCTTTCGCATCTACGGGCATGCCGACATCCGGCTGATCAACGGCGGCCGGCGGAAGTGGTTCGAGGAGGATCGGCCGGTCACCCAGACCGTCCCCGCGTTCGCGGCCGCCTCATACCCGGCTCCAGAGGCGACCGCGGGCCTCCGGCAGTTCCTTCCCGGGGTCCGCGACATCCTCGGCCGCTCCGACCACGGTCTGGTCGACGTCCGCTCTCCCGCGGAATTCAGCGGGGCGATCTCCGCGCCTCCCGAGTATCAGAACGAGGGCGCACAGCGCAGCGGTCACATCCCGGGCGCCGTCAACATCCCCTGGGCGCAGGCGATCCAGGAGGACGACACCTTCAAGCCGGTGGACCAGCTCCGTGAGCTCTACCAGAGCAGAGGGGTGACCCCCGACAAGAGCATCGTGACCTACTGCCGGATCGGCGAGCGCTCCTCCCACACATGGTTCGTCCTCACCTGCCTGCTCGGCTACCCGCGGGTCGCCAACTACGACGGCTCGTGGAGCGAGTGGGGAAACGCGGTGGGTGTCCCGGTGGAGAAGCCCGGCGCCGAGGCATCAGGGTCAGTCCCGGCCTGACCCGGACGTAGACTCGATCCATCATGGAGCCGTCCCAGCTCGATCTCGCCACCGCTGAGGAGGAGTGCGGCGACAGTGCGATGGGCCGGGTCCGGCGCGCCTATGGGAATCTGGCGCCGGGCCAGCGCCTGGAGGTGGTGACGGGAGTCGCCGAGCATCTCTTCGGCATCCGGGCCTGGAGCCGCAGGGTGGGCGGCGAGGTCCTCGAGGAGCGGAGGGAGGGTGCACGCACCCGGCTCATCCTCCGCCGTCCGGCGCCCTCAGCGTCCTGAGCCGTGGTGCCCGGCCCTCCGCTGCGCATCCCGGAGGGCTTCCTGATCGGCACCGCAAGCGCCGCCCACCAGGTTGAGGGCGGACTCTGGAACGACTGGATGCGCATGGAGCGCGACGAGCCCGGGCGGATCAAGAACGGCGACTCGGCGGCGGTTGCCATTGACCACTTCCACCGCTATCGCGAAGACCTGGCGTTGCTCGCCGGCATGGGCCACACGGCTCAGAGGTTCTCGGTGGAGTGGGCTCGGGTCGAGCCTGAGCCGGATCACTTCGACCTCTCCGCGCTCCGCCACTACGCCGGCGTGGTCGCCGCCTGCCGCGAGCTGGGGATGGAACCCGTGGTCACGCTTCACCACTTCACCTTGCCGGTCTGGCTGGCGGACCGCGGGGGCGTCCTCGACCCGCAAGCGCCCCGCCTCTTTGCCCGCTATGCGGCCGCCTGCGCCGAGGCGTTCGGCGAGGAGGTCCGCTGGTGGCTGACGCTCAACGAGCCGAACGTCCTGATGGCCCTCGGCTACGCGGAGGGGCAGTGGCCGCCCCACCGCCGGTCGCCGGTTCTCGCCCTGCGGGCCGCAGCAGGGCTGCTCCGGATGCACGCCGCCGCGGCGACCGCCCTCCATCAGAGCGGTGCCGCCCGCGGCCGGCCGGCGATGGTCTCGATCGCCCACCACGAACGGCCTTTCCGGCCAGTTCCCGGCTCCCTCGCCGCCCGCTTCGGGGCCTGGGCACCGGACCTCCTCTTCAACCGCTGGTTCCTCTGGAGCTGCATGCGCGGCCGGATGCTCCCACCCGCCGGCAGGGGCGAGGTGGTGCCCGGGCCTCGGGGCTCCCTGGACTACCTGGGGCTCAACTACTACACCGACGAGCGGGTGCGCTTCGACTGGCGCGCCTCCTCGCGCCTCTTCGTGAGCTCCGATCCGGACCCGTCGTTGCCCAGGAATAGCCTTGGCTGGAGCATCGACCCCGGGGGCCTGCGCCGTGCCGTGGTGTCGCTGAGCGAGGAGTTCCGATTGCCGGTGATGGTCACCGAGAACGGAGTCGCCGACGAGGATGACGAGCTCCGCTCCGGGTTCCTCGTCGACCACCTGCGAGCGGTGGTCGAGGCGATCGACGACGGAGCCGACGTGCTCGGCTACCTCCACTGGACCGGCTTCGACAACTTCGAGTGGCTGGAGGGGTACGGAGCCAAGTTTGGTCTGGTGGCGGTCGACCGAGCCACCCTCGAGCGCCACCCCAAGCCAAGCGCGGAGGTCTTCGCCGGCGTCTGCCGCACCGGGGTGATCCCCGCGCCGGACCACCCGGGCGGGGCCTCCGCTCGTTGGGCCTGCCTCAGCCCGTGACGGTGACCGCCCGGAGGACCGCGGGCTCCCCTTCGAGCTCGCGGCTCGGTCCGGTGATCGACTCGGGCTTGCCAAAGAGGAAGCCCTGGGCTCGGTTCACCCCCAGCTTCATCAGCTCTGCGGCGACGCTCAGCTGCTCGATGCCCTCGGCCACGACCTCGGCGCCGATCTGCTCGGCGAGCGCGATGCACTCGAAGATGAGCGCCCGGGCCCCAACCTCGTCACAGCGGCTGGTCACGCTGGCATCGATCTTGATGATCTCGGGGCGCGTCGCGTAGAGCAGGTCGAGACCAACCCCCGGCCGGCCGGTACCGTCGATGCCGATCTTGAACCCCGCCCGGCGGTAGACGTCGACGCGAGCCGAGAGCTGACCGAGATTGCTGAAGCGGTCGGCGTCGGCAATCTCCAGGACGACGTTGGCGAGAGGCCGGCCGATCCAGCGCAGCAGGCTGCGCATCTGCTCGACGTCCTCGTCGACGTCGGAGACCGCGGAGAGGTCGATGTTGAGGTAGAGCTGCGCGTCGCTGCGGATGGACTCGGCGCCACGGACCACGGCGCGCCTGCAGATCCAGTCCAGCTCGTTGGTCACGCCCAGCCGGTGCGCCGTGGCGAAGAACTCCTCGACGCTGTCAGCCCCGTCCAGGTTGAAGGGCCGCGCCAACCCTTCGTAGGCCACGATGCGACCCTCCGGGAGGGTGACGATCGGCTGGTACACAGGGTGGATCTGCTGTGAAGCCAGGGTCCGGCTGAGCAGCGTCGTCCATCCTCGTCCCGGGGCCGCCGTCGGGCGGCCGGTGATCGACCCGGCCACCCGGTTGCGTCCCTCGCGTTTGGCACGGCCGAGCGCTGCTTCCGCCCGAGTCCACACCTCGCCCGCGTCCTCGCCGGCCGTGCCCACCGCCCAGCCGACGCTGACCCGGGCCGGGAAGGCTCCGGTGACGAGTTCGGACACCGCGGCACGCATACGCTCGGCAACGCTGCCCACCACGGCGGTGGCCGCCCCGATGGTGAGGATCGTGAACTCATCGTCGCCGGTGCGGCCGACGACGTCACGCTCCCTCGTCGATGCCTGGAGAGCCCGGGCCACGGAGCGAAGTGCGTTGTCGCCGGCCTCCCGGCCCAGGGCGTGGTTGAGCTGGTTGAGATGGTCGATGTCGACCGAGATGATCGCGAAGGACTCGCGGACCTCCCGGCAGCGCCGCTCGAAGGCAGCGCGGCCAATCAGGCCCGTGATCGCATCGGTCGCCTCCTCCTCTGCCCCGGCTATCCCGCGGGCGCGGACCAGGTTCGAGACCGCGAGGGAGGCGATCCCGCTGAACCCCTCGACCATGGTGACCTCGGAGTCTCGGAACGCCCGGTCCCGCCGCTCGGCGAGCACCAGTCCCCGGATCGCGGTCCCCGCGTGGATGGGGCTGGCGATTCGGCGTGGGGAGGATCCCGCCTCGGCGAGGGCGTGGTCCCCGGTGACCGCAGCCAGGATGAGTGGATCGGCGCTCAGGAGACTGCTCTCCCCGACGGTGGTGGCACCAGCTGCTGCACCGTGCTCGCTGACGACCACCATCCTGTCGAGTTCGATCCTGTACACGCAGGCGATCACCGGGGACGCTCTGTGGGTCTGGAGGAGTTCGACGACGGCTCCGCCCGCGGCCGCCATCACCGAGTCCACATCCCTCTCCGCGCTGATCCGGGTCATGGCCTCCAGCATCCGGTCCAGGCGGTTGCCGCGATGGGAACCTTGCGGGCTGGTTCCGCGCCCGAGCCGCCCCACCTGACCGGTTCGGCGGCGGGCGGCGCGGCGTGGCGCGATGCCATCACCGCGCCGGACCAGCGCGCTGGCGGCGGCGACGACAGCGCCGACCGCCGCGATGGTCATGGCCAGTGCCGCAGCGCGGCTGGCCGCCAAGCTGTCAGCGGCGAGGGGTCCGTGGCTGTGTGCCAGGAGGTATGCGGCCACGAGTCCCGCTGCTGCCACCATCAGAGAGAGAGATGCCGCCCTGGCGCGCCCTGATCTGACGGGGCGCGCGTAGGGCGGTGAAAGGGGGGGGCTGAGGAGGGTCGAAGGGGGGAGGCTCACGCTTCTTTCTTTCGTGGAGCGGTGGTGGGATGGGTTCATTCTCGGGGGCCGGTCTGGGGCACCCAAGAGCAACGGACGCCATAGTTCTGTAGTGCACCTGCACCCGTTGGTGCGATCCGTCACCCCGCGGTGTCCGGCCGTCACCGGGCGGATGTGGAGCCGTCGCATCGTCCCCTCCGCGACCCCTCTCAACAGGGCGCCGCCGAGGTGGGTTGGCGCCGTCCCGTTGCGGCCCGGGCCTCTGTGCCTGGCCGTTGGCGGCTGTTGACATGTGGCCCGCACCCACCACGAGGCGGGGCCGTCCGCGGTTTCGCATCGCTCCCGCCGGCCTGGCGCATGACGGCGTTGTGCGTTCAGACCCATGCGATGCGCCGGATGACGCAAGAAAACCGGTCTGCTCTAGACATCCTGCGTTCGCGTCCGATATCCTTAGGCGCAGCGTACGAATCAGGAGGCTCTCGTCCGGAGTCTCTGCCATCCGAGGTGCTCATGGCCTCCCCCCGCCACCGCCCCGAGATCCCCGACACCGTCGCCGCAGCCCAGGCGGCCGGCATCCGCCACCTCGATCTCCAGTTCACCGATGTCACCGGGTCGGTCAAGACGGTGACCATTCCCGCCGACCAGCTGGCCTCGGCGCTGGAGCACGGGGTGTGGTTCGACGGGTCATCGGTGGAGTCGGTCGCCCGCACCGCAGAGTCGGACATGTACCTGGTGCCCGACCCGACCACGTTCGCCGTCCTGCCGTGGGCTGAGGCGCCGACCGGGCGGATGATCTGCTGGCTCACGACCCCCGAGGGAGAGGCATACCCGGGCGATCCGCGGCGAGCGCTGCGGCGGGCGACGGAGCGCGCGGCGGCGCTCGGCTACGAATACCGGGTGGGGCCGGAGATCGAGTTCTACCTGCTCGAGCGCGACGAGCTGGGCCGGCCGGTGCAGCCCCGCCACGACCGAGGCAGCTACTTCGACTTCGCCACCGACCCGACCGTGGCGGTTCGCCAGACCATGGCCGAGCAGCTCCGGGCCATGGGGCTCGAGATCAACACCCTCCATCACGAGGTGGGGTGCGGGCAGCACGAGATCGACGTGGGCGCTCAGGAGGCGCTCAAGGCTGCGGACGACGTGGTCACCTTCCGCTACACGCTCCGCGCCATCGCTCAGCAGCACGGTCTCACCGCCACCTTCATGCCCAAGCCGTTCCAGGGACAGCCCGGGAGCGGCATGCACGTCCATCAGTCACTGGCCCGGGCCGGTGCCGGCGGCAACGCCTTCGCGGGCGACGACGACTACGGGCTGAGCGACGTCGCCAAGCACTTCATCGCCGGCCAGCTCCACCACGCCGCCGGGATGTGCCTGGTGCTGGCGCCGCTCATCAACTCCTACAAGCGGCTGGTGCGCGGGTTCGAGGCCCCGGTCTTCGTCTCCTGGGCCCGCACCAACCGTGGCGCCCTGGTCCGGGTACCTCATGTCGGCCGTCCCGAGGTCACCCGGGTGGAGCTGCGCTCTCCCGATCCGTCCTGCAATCCCTACCTGGCATTCGCCGTGATGCTCCGCTGCGGGCTCGACGGCATCGAGCGGCGCCTTCCTCTGCCGCCTCCGGTTGAGGAGTCCCTCTACGGCTTCGACGATGTCGAGTTGGAGCGTCGCAACGTCGGGCTCCTCCCCGACAACCTCAAGGACGCCATCACCGCCCTCGAAGCGGATGAGGTGGTGCTCGACGCTCTGGGAGACACGCTGTCGGAGCGCTTCCTCGAGGTCAAGGCCCTGGAGTGGAAGGAGTACCGCACTCAGGTCACTCCGTGGGAGCAGGAGCAGTACCTGGAGCGCGCCTGATGAACGATCGGGATGGCGGCCCCCCGGTTCGGAGATCCAGGTGATCACGGTCATGGACCTCTGGCGCGGTGCCCTGCCCGCCGGCACCGACCTGCTCGGAGGCCGGGCGGGCCTGGAGCGGCAGGTCGACTGGGCCACCTCGCTGCGCACCCGACCGCCCGCCTTCGAGGCGATCAAGGGAGGGGAGATAGCCTTCATCGCGGTGCGCTCGATCAAGCTGCTCGACGAGCGCCTCGACCTCACCCGGGTCCTGGAGAGCTTCGCCGACAAGGGTGGGGTGGCCGCGGCTGTCGTCGGCGACGTGGCCGCCGCCTCGATCGAGCTGGCCGACCGCCTGATGCTTCCCCTGCTGCTGCTGCCCGCACAGGCCCACCTCGCCGACGTACAGCAGGCCACGACGCGGTTCATCCTGGACCAGCGGACCGCGCTCCACGACCGTGCCCAGGAGCTGCAGACCGAGCTGATGGAGCTGGCGCTCAATGGTGCCGGCCCGGCAGGGATCGTCGACCGTCTCTCCGAGCTGCTGGAGCTCGCCGCCGCGTGGCAGGACGAGTCGGGAGAGCTTCGCCACGAAGCTGGAGCCATCCCCGCGGCCGTGGCAGCCCGTCCGTGGGCTGAGGAGATGCCGGCGGTGCGCCGCTTCGCGGACTCCTCGGTCGTCCTCGCGGCCAATCCTCCCGTCCGCGAGTTCTCGGTCGGCGCTCCGGGGTTTGCCCGGGTGGTGGCTCCCATCCCTCTCCGCGACGGCATCGGTGGCTTCATCTCGGTCCTGGGAGCGGAGGGGGCCCTGGGACAGCTGGCCCGACTCGGCTGCGCCCGGGCAGCCTCGGCCTGCGCCATCGAACTGGACCGGGAGCGGGCAGTTCTCGCCGCCCGGGACGACCTGGAGGGGGAGTTCGCCACCGCGCTCCTCACCGGCGCCTACGGCTCCGAGGCGTCGATGATGGAGCGGGCGCGCCGTGTCGGCGCCTCGCTGGGTGACGAGTCCGTCGTCATGGTGGTGCGCCCGTCAGCCCGCCCCGCGGCTCCCGCCCCTCAGGGTTGGCCGGAGAGCGGCGTCCGCTCGGTCCAGCGCTGGGCGCAGCGGCGCGAGCTGACGGTGCTCGCCGCCGCCCACCAGGGCGCCGTGGCCGTCATCGCCGGCGCCGACCTCGGCGACCTCCGCCGCGCGGCCCTGGAGCTCGCCGCCGATTGCCGCTCGGCGGTCGGGGGTATTCCGGTCGCGGTTGGCATCGGCCGGCCCAAGCACGGACTCGGCGGCGTCCGCACCTCCCACCGCGAGGCCGAACAGGCCCTGGGCATGGGGCTCAAGCTCGACGGCACGGCGAGCGTGGTGTCCTTTGCCGACCTCGGTCTCCACCGCCTCCTCTACTCGATGGCCCAGCACCCCGAGGTGCACGAGTTCTATCGGGAAAGCATCGGCGCCCTCATGGACTACGACGAGAAGGGGGGAGGGGACCTGCTGCGCACCCTCGACGCATTCTTCCGGTGCCATGGCTCTCCCACCGAGACCGCTCAGCGGCTCAAGCTGCATCGCAACACCGTCCTCTACCGGCTCCGGCGCATCGAGGACGTGGGGCATCTCCGACTCAGCGATCCCGATACCCGGCTCAATCTCCAGCTCTGCTTGCGCATTCGCGACGTCCTCCAGGCTTCGGCTTGACTGGCGCGAGCAAGCCGGTCGCCCTGCGCGTGTTGGGCGTCGCGCCCATCCCCGGACCCCCTCCGATGGGACGCCAAGACCCTAGCCCGCCCGGGCCGCCGGTCCTTAGCGTTGGCAGGATGCGGCTCGCTCCCGGCACGGAAACGGCGAGACCGGCGGGACCCTTGGCCTCGATGCCCACCGTCCGCGCCGCGGCGCGCACGGACACCGGGCCCTGCCGCCAGAACAACGAGGACGCGGTGCTCGTCCGCAGTGATCCGGAATGCGGTTTCCACGTCTTCACGGTCGCCGACGGCCTCGGCGGTCACCGGGCCGGGGAGGTCGCCAGCCAGATGGTCGTCGAAACTCTGGCCGAGGGACAACCCAGTCCCGATCGACCCGAGCGCTGGCTCCGCCAGGCGTTCAACGCCGCCAACCTGGCGATCTGGAATCATTCGCAGAGCCACCCGGAGGCATTCAATCTCCAGTCCACCGCCACCGCCCTGGTGCTCACCGCCCACGAGGCGCTGATCGGCCATGTCGGGGATTGCCGGGTCTACCTCATCCGCGACGGCGTCATCGTCCAGTGCACCTCTGACCACACCCAGGCCATGGAGATGCTCCGGCTGCGCATCATCACCGCGGAGCAGGCCGTTCATCATCCGGCTCGCAACCAGTTGACCCGCAGCCTGGGCGCCGAGCTCTTCGTGAACGTCGACATCAGCCGCCGCCCGATTCAGCAGGGCGACGTGTTCGTGCTCTGCAGTGACGGCCTGTGGAGCGAGCTGGCCCGTGAGGAGATCGTCAACGAGGTGGCCGCCGACCCCGACCCCGTCGCCGTCGCCGCCTCCCTGATCCAGGTTGCGATCGCTCGGGGAGCTCCGGATAATGTCAGCGTGATTGTCGCCCGGATCGAGGGGCCCGTCGAGGCGCGGGCCCCGGACCGTGGGCGACGCTGGCTTCCGTGGAGATGACGGTGGCATCCGAGGGCCAGTTGAGCGCAGGCACCGTCGTCGATCACTACCGCATCGTGCGGAGGCTGGGTGAGGGCGGTTTCAGCGAGGCCTACGAGGCGATCGACGAGCGCACCCAGGTGCGGGTGGTGCTCAAGGTGCCGTCACTCGCCATCATCGGAGACCCGCAGACCTTTGAGCGCTTTCGCAGGGAGACGGCCATCGCACGCCGCCTGGACCATCCGAACGTGCAGCGCTCTCTCGACGTGGGTGACGACCGCAGCCGTCCGTACCTGGTGCTGGAGTACGTCGAGGGCGAGACCCTCCGCCAGAACCTCCGGGGCCGGCTGCCACTTGGTGTCGATGAGGCGATCGAATACGGCAAGCAGCTGGCCGGTGCGCTGGCTCACGCCCACGCTCACGGCATCGCCCATCGCGACCTCAAGCCGGAGAACGTACTGGTCACCACCGAGGGGCAGCTCAAGCTCTTCGATTTCGGCATCGCCCTGATGGCGGGCGCGCGGCGCGTGACGTGGCGATATCTCAACGACCGCCTGGGCACCCCCGACTACATGGCGCCCGAGCAGATAGAGGGCAAGCGAGGGGACCAACGGACCGATGTCTACGCGCTGGGCATCATGCTCTACGAGTTCCTTGCCGGCCAGGTGCCCTTCGTGGGGGATAACGCACTGGCCGTCATGAGCCAGACCGTCCACGATCCACCGACGCCCCTCCACGATCGCAATCGAGCCGTGTCGCCTCCCCTGGGCGCGGTGATCCACAAGGCGATCCGGAAGGATCCGGAGGAGCGCTACCAGTCGGCGGAGGAGATGCTCCACGACCTCGAGCATCTCGACGACATCGACCTCGCCCAGTTCGTGCTCGGCCCGGAGCGCGCCGGCTCGACGATGACCGATCGGCGGATACTGCTCCTCGGCGGTCTGATCGGTGTCGGCTTCACGCTGTTCATCGTCCTCGCCGTGGTCATCACCATCCTTCTGGAGCATCGATGAACGAGCCTGACGACGTCGCCGCCGCCGTGCACCGCCTCGAGCAGGTGGGAGCTCGGCGCCTGCAGCTCCAGTTTGTGGACCTCTTCGGCACCGTCAACTGCGTCAACGTCCCCGCCTCCCGGTTCGCCGAGGTCTGCGAGCGGGGAGCGTGGTTCGACGGTTCGGCCATCGAGGGTTTCGCCCGGGTGCTCGAGAGCGACATGTACCTGGTTCCCGATCCCGCGACCCTGACCGCGGTGCCCTGGGAGGTGGCGGACGGCGGCCCGGTGATGCGCGTCTTCTGCCACCTCCGGACGCCAGAGGGCGAGATCTTCTCCGGTGACGCACGGGCCGTGCTGGCCGGGCAGCTCCAGCGTGCCGCCGACCTCGGCTTTGCCTACCACGTCGGCTGTGAGGTCGAATTCTTCCTTTTTGATCTGGCCGAGGGTGGCCGGCCACGCTCCAATGACACCGCCAGCTACTTCGATGACACGCTCGACGCGGGCACCCGCGCACGGGACCAGCTGGTGACGACCCTGCTGGAGCTGGGCATCGACGTCGACAGCAGCCACCATGAGGTGGCCGGCGGTCAGCACGAGATCGACCTGGCCTCCCAGGGGGCTCTCGCCGCCGCCGATGCAGTCCTCCTGCTGCGGGTCGCGGCGCGGGCCATGGCCGGCACCCATGGGCTGCGGGCCAGCTTCATGCCCAAGCCTCTCGCCGGCGTGAGCGGGAGCGGTCTGCACACGCACCAGACGCTGCTCCGCGCGAGCGACGGCGCCAACCTCTTCTTCGACGCGGAGGATCGGTACCACCTCTCGCCGCTGGCCCGCCACTTCATCGCCGGCCAGCTCGAGCACGCGCCCGCGCTGGCCGCGGTCACCGCCCCGGTCGTCAACAGTTACAAGCGGCTGATCGCCGGCTACGAGGCGCCCGCCCAGATCACCTGGGCCCACAACAACCGGAGCGCCTTGATCCGCGTCCCCCTGGTGAGCCCGGCGGAGGGCACCGACGCCCGGGTGGAGCTGCGTTGTCCCGATGCCGCGTGCATTCCCCACCTCGCCTTCAGCGCCATGCTCGCCGCCGGCCTGGACGGCATCGAGCGAGAGCTGCCGCTGTCCCCTCCGCTCGAGGAGCAGGCGTACGAGTTCGATCCCGAGGCGATGCAGAGCCGCTACGTCCGCTCCCTCCCCAACTCGCTCAGCGAGGCGGTCGCGGCCCTGGTGAGCGACGACGTCATCGTCGACGCCCTGGGCTCGGAGCTGGTCGAGCGGTTCGCCGAGGCCAAGCGGCTGGAGTGGCAGCAGTTCTCGGCTCATGTCACCGACTGGGAGCTCGACCGCTACCTCTGACCGCCCTCAGCGGGTCCCCGGTGGCAGTTTCAGCGCGGCGGCCGCGCATCAGCATCGTTGGCGCCGAAAGCACCGAGATGCCAGGGCTATTCGGTCGTCCAACGTTGGGCGCAACGCCTAAAAATATGGCCCGATCTTGAGGCTAAAGTGGCGTTCTGATCGGTCCTCTCCTCCAGCTAGTCTCATTGCCACGTGGTCAGTTGTGGCCTGAGCACACATGGAGGGCTATCGTGGCGATCGAGACCAGACAACTGGATGCGGGTCCCAGCGTGGCCGGCGGCACGGGGGGGATGAAGCAGACGCTCAGCCTGACCGGCGTCACCGTCAACGCCATGGCCCTGATCGCGCCCGGGGCCTTTCTCTGGACCACCTTCCAGAGTCAGGCGGGCCAGTCGGTCGGCGGCGTGGCGACGGCGAGCGACATGTGGATCGGTCTGGCCTTCGCATTGATCCTGGCCTTTCTCACCGCTTACTCGTACTCCGAGCTGGCCAACCGCTATCCGCGGGCCGGGACCGGGTCCTCCTACTACTTCGCCGAGGCCGCGCTCCTCGACAAGGAGAAGGCCCACCACCGCAGCCTCGCCCGGGTGGCCAAGTTCTCGGTGGGCTGGCTGGCCCACCTCTACTACTGGATCTACCCCGGGATCATGGCCGCATTCGGCGGCATCCTCTTCGGATACCTCTACAGCATCGCCTCCGGGCACTCGCCCTCCACGGGGCTGCTGATCGCGGTGGTCCTGATCTTCACCCTGCTCAACACCTACGTCGCCTTCCGGGGCATCAGCGGGTCGACCATGACCGCGATCGTGATCAACGTCATCCAGCTGGTCGCGCTGGTCGCCTTTGCCCTCTTCGCGATCGTCTTCCGCGTCACCCACCCGGGGCTGCACTACGACAACACCATCGGCTCCGTGCTCACCGGCAACCACAGCTTCACGGGCATCCTCGGTCAGGGCACGATCGCCATCCTGCTCCTGGTCGGCTTCGAGTCCATAACCTCGCTCGGGGCCGAGGCAAAGAACCCCAAGAAGGACATCCGCCGCGGCATCCTCCTGTCGCTCGCCATCCAGGGACTGGTGATGTACATGTTCGAGTACTTCGCCGCCAACATGGTGGTGGGCAGCTCGGTGAGCGGCGGCAGCCTCACCGGCTACTCCGCCGCGGCCGCCGACTCGGCCCCGATCGGCACCATGATCAAGAACATGGGCGACATCATCTTCGGAGGCAGCGTGGGTACGGTGCTTGCCCTGATTGTGGCCGCCACCGTCCTCATCGCTCTCTTCGGGACCATGCTCGCCTGCCTCAACACCGGCGTCCGGATCACCTACGCGATGGGTCGGGACAAGGAGATGCCCTCCATTCTCGGCATGCTCCATGGCCGGTTCGCCACCCCCCACATGGGGGTCTGGATCCTCGGCGGGGTCAGCGCCATCCTGGGTATCTACGGCGTCGTCAACACCGACCACCTCGCGGTCATCATCTACGGCTCCAACATCGGCACCTTCCTCGTCTACGGCGCGACCAACGTGATCGCGATGGTCGCCTTCTGGAGCGCCCATGAGCGAGGTTTCATCAAGCACAGGGTGGTGCCCTTCCTCGGGGCGATCGCCAACCTGGCCATGCTGCTGGGCGTCCTCTACCTGGCCTTCACGGCCGGCAACCTCAAGGTCAACGGCGTGCCCGTGGTGGGCTCGCAGACCCAGAGCGACGCGCTGACCGCCGTCCTCATCGTGGTCGTCTGGTTCGTCGCCGGAGCGGCCTGGTTCGCCTGGAACAGCAGCCGCCTCGGACGGCCGGCCCGGGTGCATCACCCCCACCCTTCGGCCGTGGCCTCGTAGCCGGGAGGGGCGCGCGCAGCGCCCCGTCACCTCTCCTCCAGATGGCCGCACTCCTGGCCCTCCCCGTTCAGCGGCGGAGGGCCGGGGGCGGCCTTTGTGCGCTTGGCCCAAAAAACCTGGCCATCATTTGGTGCGCGGCGCCCACCGTTCTCCGTGGGCCAGCTCGGCTAGGTTGGGCGCCGCAGGATTCGGTCTGGCACGGAGATCTTCACTTGCGACCAATCGCGCGCGTTCGCGCCGGCGGCAGCCTGGCCATCGTCGGGGCCACATTCCCGCTCGTCACCCATGCCGCCGCTCAGACGACGGCCCAGAGCGCGGGCGTCGCCGTCGACACCGTCTGGGTGATCCTCGCCGGGATGCTGGTCCTCTTCATGCAGGCCGGCTTCGCCATGCTCGAGGTCGGCTTCTCCCGCATGAAGAACGTCGGCACCGTGGTGGCCAAGATCATCGTCAACCTCTCGATCAGCTCGATCATGTGGTGGGGTGTGGGTTTTGCTCTCGCCTTCGGCGCCGGGAGCGGATTCCTCGGCCACCTCATCGGCGGCGGCGCAGGCTTCTTCCCCTCGTTCACCCCGGGCTCGACGCTGGATCTGCCCGCCCTTCACGGGTCGGACGTCCCCGCGGCGGCCAAATTCTTCTTTGAGTTCGTCTTCTGCGCCATCTCTCTCGCGATCGTCTGGGGGACGATGCTGGAGCGGACCAAGTTCATCGTCTACATCCTCTTCGCCATCCCCTTCGCCGGCTTCATCTACCCGCTGATCAGCCACTGGGTGTGGGGTGGCGGCTGGCTGGGTGCCGGCCTCGGGGTACAGGACTTCGCCGGATCGGGCGTCGTCCACCTCACCGGTGCCAGTGCCGCCTTCGCCGGGCTCCTCCTCCTCGGACCGCGCATCGGAAAGTACGGCCGCGATGGCAAGCCCAACGCGATCCCAGGGCACAACATGCCGCTCGCCCAGCTGGGCGTGCTCATCCTCTGGTTCGGGTGGATGGGCTTCAACCCCGGTTCCACCTTCGAGGCCCTCAACCTGCACTTCGCCGACGTTCTCATCGTCACCAACCTGGCCGCGGCCGCCGGGGCGCTCTCCGCCATGACCGTCATCTACGTCCGGCAGAAGAGCCTCGATGTCGGCATGATCGGCAATGGGGCGATCGCGGGGCTGGCCGCCATCACGGCTCCGTCCGGATTTGTCCAGCCGTGGGCCGCCCTGATCATCGGTGCCATCGCCGGGGTGATCGTCGTCTTCGGCGTCTACTTCATCGACAAGTTCATCGACGACCCCCTGGGAGCCCTCTCCGCCCACGGACTGGCATGCGTCTGGGGCCTTCTCTCCTGTGGCCTCTTCGCCGACCCGCTGCTCGCCAAGGTCGACGGGGTCGGCCGGGGCGGCCTCTTCTACACGGGGAACTGGGCCCAGCTGGGCGCCCAGGCGGTGGCTGTGGTCTCCATCTTCGCGACCGTCTTCTGCCTCTCCTTCGGTCTCTTCTGGATCATCAAGAGGACGGTTGGGCTCAGGGTGAGCGAGCGCGACGAGATCGAGGGCCTCGATATCAGCGAGCACGGCATGTGGGGTTACCCGGAGAGCTTCATGCCGGTGCCCGGAGGGGCCTATATTCACCCTGACGCGATTGCCGGGGCGACTCATCAGCGACTCGCCTCAGTCTCAGGAGAGCCGACGACATGAGGAAGGTGGAGGCCATCATCCGGCCGGACCGGCTCCAGGCGGTCCAGGACGCCCTCGACACCCTGGGGACGTCCGGGCTGACGATCACCGAGGTGCTGGGCTGCGGCCGCCAGCGTGGCTATACCGAGATGTACCGGGGCACCCGCGTCCACATCTCCCTGCAGCGGAAGGTGAAGGTCGAGGCGGTGGTGGTGGACTCCAGGGTCGAGGCGGTCGTCGAGGCGATCGCCGCGGCCGCCCGCACCGGCGAGATCGGCGACGGCAAGATCTTCATCCTCCCGGTCGAGGAGGCCGTGCGCATCCGGACCGGGGAGCGGGGGGACCTGACCATCCGCCACCTCGACGCCGAGCACTGGGGCCACTGACCGGGCGGCGTCCCGGCCGCCCCATGGGCCCCCTGTCCCCGTGCCGGGCAGGGGGCCTTCCCGGGGTCGGGACTGAATTGTGAGGCGGCCTTTGCTAGACTCGAGCTGCAATGACCTACATCGTCACCGAAACCTGCGTTGACCTCAAGGACAAAGCCTGCATCGAGGTCTGCCCCGTGGACTGCATCCACGAGACCGACGACGACCGCATGGTGTTCATCGATCCCGATGAGTGCATCGATTGCGGCGCATGCGTCGACCCGTGCCCCGTCGACGCGATCTTCGCCGAGGAGGACGTCCCGACGGCTCAGATCGCCTACGTCGACCTCAACAAGCTGTACTTCAAGGACAAGGCGGGAGCCCGGGCCAAGCTCGACGAGATCAAGCCTCGCGCCTAGCGTCCCGGCCCTCGTCAGCCTGCATCGCGCGGCCGGAAGCGCCTCCCGTCCGGCGGTCGAGGCGACCCCGACGTCTGTGCAATCAACGCAAATCTCCGGGTACCAGTTTGTGCGTCTCGCACAAGTCCCCAACCCCGCCTCTCGTCCTCCGAGTCCATGGCGGATCCGTCCTGGAACTCGTTAGGCTCACTCAGTTGCGATAGCAGAGGCTCGGCCCGATGGGCCGTGCCGGCGGCCAGCGGTTTGCAAGGGGAAGTGGATGGCAGACGAGACCAAACAAGCAGGCAAGGCCACCCCGAAGGACGTGATCAAGCGGGCCAAGGAGGCGGGCGTCAAGTTCGTGGACGTGCGCTTCACCGACCTGCCCGGCACGTGGCAGCACTTCAGCATCCCGGTGAGCGAGCTGACCGAGGACCTCTTCGAGAACGGCATCGGCTTCGACGGCTCCTCGATCCGCGGGTTCCAGAAGATCTTCGAGAGCGACATGCTCCTCTTTCCGGACCCGGGCCGCTGCTTCATCGACCCGTGCTTGGAAGTCACGACCCTGGCCATCGTCTGCGACGTCAAGGACCCGCTGACGAGGGCGCCCTACTCGCGCGACCCGCGTCACATCGCCCAGAAGGCGGAGGCCTACCTGGCCAAGTCGGGTGTGGCCGACCTCTCCTACTGGGGACCGGAGCTCGAGTTCTACATCTTCAACTCGGTCCGCTTCGACCAGAACTCCCACGAGGGTTACTACCACATCGATTCCGATGAGGGCATCTGGAACAGTGGTCGCGACGGCGCCAACCTCGGCTACCGTCCGAAGCTCAAGGGGGGGTACTTCCCCGTCCCGCCGGCCGACCAGCTCCAGGACCTGCGCAGCCGCATCGTCCTCAAGATGCTCGAGTCCGGTTTGGACATCGAGGTGCACCACCACGAGGTCGGCACCGCGGGGCAGACCGAGATCGACATGCGCTTCGGCCCGCTCACCTTGATGGCCGACAACGTTTTGCAGTTCAAGTACATCGTCAAGAACGTCTGCGCTCAGAACGGCTATACGGCGACCTTCATGCCCAAGCCGCTCTTTGGTGACAATGGCAGCGGGATGCACGTTCACCAGTCGCTCTGGCAGGGTGGCGTCCCGCTCTTCTACGACAAGAACGGCTACGCGCTGTTCAGCGACCTCGGTCGCTGGTACATCGGCGGCCTGCTGAAGCACGCTCCGGCACTGCTCGCGCTGGCCGCGCCCACCACCAACTCTTACCGCCGCCTGGTTCCCGGCTACGAGGCACCGATCAAGCTCGCGTACAGCGCGCGCAACCGCAGCGCCTGTATCCGGATCCCCACCTACAGCGATTCGCCCAAGGCGCGGCGCCTGGAGTTCCGCTCTCCCGACCCGACCTGCAACCCGTACCTCGCGTTCAGCGCGATGCTGATGGCGGGTCTGGACGGCATCGCCAACAAGATCGAGCCGCCCAAGCCGATCGAGGCCGACCTCTACGAGCTGGAGGGAGAGGAGGCCGCCCAGGTCAAGGATCTTCCGGGGTCGCTGCCCGAGGTTCTCGATGCCCTGGAGGCCGACCACGACTTCCTGCTCAAGGGGGACGTCTTCACCCCCGACGTGATCGAGACCTACATCGCCTACAAGCGCGAGAACGAGGTGGACCCGGTGGCCCTCCGTCCGCACCCCTACGAGTTCCTCCTTTATTACGACGCATAAACGGAGCGAGGCCGGGCACGCCTCCTGAGGCGTGCCCAGGCCGCCGCCCGCCCGGGCGCCGCGCCAAGCGCGAGCGCTCGGGTAGGGCGGAGGTCGTGAGGGGCGCGAGAGCGTCCCGACCGAGCGAAGAGCCCGCGTCGTATCGCGCAGCGATACGGCGCGTGAACCCGGTACCAGTGCGGCGCCATGAGGGGCGTGAGAGCCCCCCGGCCGAGCGAAGTGCGAGCGTCGTACCGCGCAGCGATACGACGCGTGAGCCGGGGCCAGCCCCTGGATTACCGCCCTCAGACGATCCGGCAGGGGATGTCCGCGTCCTCGTCCAGGCGGTAACTGGCACAGATCCGGTGGAACCCGTCGGCGACCGTCAGCGGTACGTCGGCATCCACCCGGCCACGTAGCAGCAGGACCGGCGAGAGGAGGTTCCCAGCCTGGACCTTGCCGAGATCCTTCTTGACATGGACGTTGTCGGGCGGCAGCAGCTCCAGGCGGCTGGCCCTCAACAGATCCTTGGCCTTGTAGTGGGTGATCGAGGCCTTGCGCAGTGCCGCCACCGCGTTGGTGACCTCTCCCTTGTCCATGATCAGGCTCAGGTAGTCAGAGGCGGCGGGGTAATCGTGATCGTCGGGCTCGGTCTTCCAGTGCTCCTTTGCGGCCATGGGGCGTCTCTCCTGTCGAGGCGATCGGTCGGGTGATACGCCACCGGCGCGGCTGGCGAGGAGGCGAGAGTGCGGCCGCCAGGTTCCGGACGGTGGCTGCTCACGCGTCACTGTACCGCCGGGCTCGGACCCCCGGGGAGGTGGCGCACGCCATGCCCGCTGCCGAGCAGCCCGTGGTCGCCGCCTCCGCGGACGGGACGGCCCATCACGTGAACGCCACCAGCCCTCACCCGGGCAGCCCCGTGTAACGGCGGTGCCGGCTCAGGCCACGCTCATCCCTTACGTCACGTACGCCGGCTGGCGGAGGAGGGCTCGGGTCGCGGAGATCCGGCAGCCCAGCATCTCGAGGATCTCATCGAGCCGCTCGACCAGGTCCGCCGACAGCTCGATGGGGTGGTTGTCGATGTCCCGCAGCAGCGCAGAAAGTCTCACAGCCTTCTGATCGATCTTGGCGACGATCTCCTGCGGGGCCTCGACCGCTGCGGTTGACTGGCTCGGCTCCATACGTCGACCTCCGTGCGGATGGCGATCGGTGAACCGGCCGCTGGCCGGATTGTGATCAAGCCTACGGGTCTGCGCGGGCCATGTCCAGGGCTGTTGGTCGCCCGGGGCCGAGGGTCGACCAGGGTGAGGCGCCGGCCCGCCGTCGACCCCTCGGGGCGGCGGCCGGCGCCCGGTTCCGTCTGCCTCCCGATCGCCTCAAATGGCGGTGCTACACTCGCCCCGGGCCTGCCAGGACCGGCGCGGGTGGCGGAACCGGTAGACGCGCGGGACTTAGGATCCCGTGGGGTGACCCGTCCGAGTTCGAGTCTCGGCCCGCGCACGTGGGCGGCCGGCGCCTCCGCCCAAGCCGTCCCGTCGTTCAGAATGGCGGGCCTGTGACACCTGAGGAGACCACGTGACCACCGCAACCTCCGAGCTGTCCGTCTTCGTCGAGCGCAAGCCGGGCTGGATTGTCGAATTCACCGTCGAGGCCCCGCCCGAAGAGCTGGACCGGGCGCTCGAGGTGGCGGGCCGGAAGCTGGGAGCCCGGCTCCGCATCCCGGGGTTCCGGCCGGGCAAGGCGCCCGCCGGGCTGGTCGAGCGTGCCGTGGGCTGGGAGGCTCTGCGCAACGCCGCGGCCGAGGAGCTCATCCCGCAGCTCTACGCTCGTGCCATCGATCAGGAGGACCTCGACCCGGTCGGCGACCCCTCGGTCACCCTCGAGACGGTCGAGCGCGGCCAGCCCGTGAAGTTCACGGCCGAGGTCACCGTCCGCCCGGTGGTCGACCTCGCCGACTATCGCACCCTGCGCATCGACCGACCCCACACCGAGATCGGCGACTCGGACGTCGACTCCGCCCTGGAGGAGGTCCGGCGGCGCTTCTCCGACCTGGCCGAGGTGAGCCGGCCGGCCCAGGCCGGTGATGTCCTGCGCTGCACCCTGGTGATGCGGCGCGGCGAGGAGGTGCTCTCTGGAGGAGAGGAGCGCGACCTGGAGCTGGATCGTGAGCGCCTCGTCCCCGGGCTGGTCGACGCCCTCCTCGGGCTCACGCCTGGCGAGGAGAGGAAGTTTCCCCTCGCTCTTCCCGCCGATTACCCGCAGGAGGAGTTGCGGGGGGTGACGGTTGAGGCGGACACCCACATCCTCGCCATTCGCGAGCGGGCGCTCCCGCCTCTCGACGACGCCCTGGCTCAGCGCGACGGCAGCGGGGAGACGCTCGAGGAGATGCGCGACCGCTACCGGGTCCGGCTGGTCGAGGCCGCCGCCGAAAGCGACGTGGAGCATTTCCAGTCCGACGTTCTCAAGGCCCTCCGGGACCGGGTCAAGGTGGACCTGCCGGCGGCCATGGTCGAGCGCGAGCTGGACCGCGAGCTCGCCGACATGGAGGTCCGGCTCGCGGAGCTGGGCCTTCGCTTCGACCGCTACCTGGAGTACACCGGGGGCAGCCTCGAGAAGCTCCGCGCGGAGCGGCGCCCGGCGGCAGCGGACAGCGTCCGGCTGGAGCTGGCCCTGGGGGCCCTGGCCACCGCCGAGCAGCTCGATGTCGACGAGTCGCAGGTCGAGCATGAGGTCGATCGGATCGGTGCGGGACGCCGCCTCTCCGGGCAGGACCGCCGCCGCCTTCACGCTGCGGCGCACGTCGACCTCCTCCGCAGGGCGGCGGCCGAGCGCGCCTACGAGATCGCCGCCGGCGGCGCCTGAATCAGCCGAACCGCAGGGCTGCCGAGGGACGGTAAAAGCGGACCCGGCACTGCTCGCAGCGGAACACGAGGCGGAGACCGAGGCGGCCGATCACACCGGAGTTGTGGTTATCGCAGAGCGGGCACCGGGCGCGCTCCTTCGCGAGGTCCACCGGGACCGTGCGAAGGGATAGCTCGACGGGCTTGTACTTTCGGGCCATGGCCGTCTCCCTCCACCCTGTCTCTCAGCCAGGATTGTCAATATACTTGATACTGTCAGTATCAGCAATACCTTCGGTTTGGGCACGGTTCGGGTGCTTGGCCGAGGCGGTCCGACCGGGGGGCGCCCGATCTCCCCAGAGGGGCAGTCCGAGCCTCGGCCCCCCCCCGAGGGCGCGGCCACGGCCCGTGGGTATACTGGCCTGGCAATGACCCTGATCCCCTACGTCATCGAGACCACGAACCGGGGTGAGCGCGGGATGGACATCTACTCCCGCCTGCTCAAGGACCGGATCATCTTCATCGGCACCCCCATCGACGACCAGGTGGCCAACGTGGTCATGGCCCAGCTCCTCTTCCTGGCCGGCGAGGACCCCGAGAAGGACATCTGGCTCTACATCAACTCGCCCGGGGGGTCGGTCTACGCCGGCCTCGCCATCTACGACACCATGCAGTACGTGGAGCCGCGGGTCGGCACCATCTGCATGGGCCTGGCCGCTTCCATGGCGGCGGTCCTGCTGGCCGGGGGCGCGCCCGGACTCCGGTACTCCCTGCCCAACACCCGGATCCTCATCCACCAGGCGAGTGGCGGATTCAGCGGCCAGGCCGCCGACATCCAGATCCACGCCCAGGAGATCCTCCGGGTCAGCCGCCGGATCGACGAGATCCTCTCGCACCACACCGGCAAGCCCATCGAGGTGGTGCACCGGGACTCCGATCGCGACTTCTTCATGAGCTCCGACGAGGCCAAGGAGTACGGCATCGTTGACGAGATCATCCAGGGCCGAACCAAGAGCACCGGTGACGGCTCCTCCCCGCGGGGAGTGGGTGGCGGTCCGAGGCCGGCTCGCGGTGAGTCCGCGGATGGGCCCGAGACCGGGGGCGGCGCTGCCGCCCGCTAGGGGCACGCGATGCGGGTGAGGACATGACCGACCGGGAAGATCGGCGCCGGCACACCCGCTGCTCCTTCTGCGGGAAGGGGCAGGAGCAGGTCCGCAAGCTGGTTGCGGGCCCGGGCGTTTACATCTGCGATCAGTGCATCGATCTCTGCCAGGAGGTCCTGGAGGAGGACAACCGCTCGACCTCGCAGAAGCGGGTCAAGTCGGGGATGATGCCGACGCCGCAGGTGATCATGGCTTCGCTGGATCAGCACGTGATCGGCCAGGAGCACGCCAAGAAGGTCCTCGCCGTCGCCGTGTACAACCACTTCCGGCGCATCGCCAACAGCAAGACCAACAGTGACATCGAGCTCCAGAAGTCCAACGTCCTCCTGGTGGGCCCGACCGGCTGCGGCAAGACCCTACTGGCGCAGACGCTCGCCAAGATCATCGACGTCCCCTTCAGCATTGCCGATGCGACCAGCCTCACCGAGGCGGGGTACGTCGGCGAGGATGTCGAGAACATCCTTCTCCGGCTCATCCAGGCGGCCGACTTCGACATCGCCCGCGCGGAGCGGGGGATCATCTACATCGACGAGATCGACAAGATCGCGCGCAAGGCCGACAACCCCTCGATCACGCGCGATGTGAGCGGCGAGGGCGTTCAGCAGGCGCTGCTCAAGATCCTCGAGGGGACGGTGGCCAACGTGCCTCCCCAGGGCGGGCGCAAGCACCCGCACCAGGACTTCATCCAGATCAACACGACCAACATCCTCTTCATCTGCGGAGGCGCGTTCGACGGTCTGGAGAAGATCATCGAGCACCGCACCGGCCGCCGGGCCATCGGCTTCACCAGCGAGCCCCTGAAGAAGGGCCGCACCAAGGAGTCGACCAAGCTGCTCCGTGAGCTCCAACCCGAGGACCTTCTCAAGTACGGGCTCATCCCCGAGTTCGTCGGCAGGCTGCCGATCGTGGTCACCCTCGACTACCTCGACGAGGAGGACGTCGTGCGCATCCTCACCGAGCCCAAGAACGCCTTCGTCAAGCAGTACCAGAAGTTCTTCGCCCTGGACGACGTGGAGCTCGCCTTCCATGAGGGGGCGCTGCGGGCGATCGCCAAGCGGGCCCTTGCCCGCGGGACCGGGGCGCGCGGCCTGAAGTCGATCATCGAGGACGTGCTCCTCAACAGCATGTTCGAGGTCCCGAGCCGTCCCGACATCAAGCGCTGCGTCATCACCGAGCAGTCGATCCAGGACGGCGTCGAACCTCTGCTTCTGACCGAGGAGCCGCTCCATGTGGACGCCGAGGGGGGGGAGGCGGCCGTAGCCGACAAGACCGCCTAGAGGCGGCGCCCCGGCCGCCGCCGGGTGCCTGGCATCCAGGGTGGGCCGTGGAGCCCCGAGCGTGGCCCGTATACTTCGGGCCACCCATGGAATCGAAGTTCGAGCCGGCGGAGGTCGAACCCCGCTGGCGCCTCCGGTGGGAGGAGCTGGAGGTGGGCCGGGCGGAGGCCACGTCGGACCGTCCCAGCTTCACCATCGCCCTGCCGCCTCCCAACATCACCGCCCCGCTCCACATGGGCCACGCCATGGGCTTCTCGGTCCAGGACATCCTGGCCCGCCACTGGCGGATGCGTGGCGCCGAGGTCGAGTGGTGCCCCGGCACCGATCACGCCGCCATCGCCACCAACGCGGTGATCGAGCGCCAGCTGGTCGCGGAGGGCACCAGCCGCGAGGCGATCGGACGCGCCGCTTTCCAGACTCGGGTGGACGCCTGGTATGAGGAATGTGGCGGCCGCATCTACGAGCAGATGCGCCGGCTCGGCTTCACGTGCGACTGGTCGCGCTCGCGATTCACCCTCGACGAGGCCTACGTGCGGGCCATCCGCACCGTCTTCAAGGCCCTCTTCGACGAGGGCCTGATCTATCGGGGCCCCCGCATCGTCAACTGGTGCCCCCACGATCGCAGCGCCATCAGCGATGAAGAGGTCGAGTGGATCGAGCACCACGACACCCTGACCCGCCTGCGCTACCCCGTGGAGGGCGGCGGCGAGGTGGTCGTGGCCACGGTCCGTCCCGAGACGATGCTGGGGGACTCGGCGGTGGCGGTGAATCCCGACGATCCCCGCTACCGGGACCTGGTGGGCCGTCACGTCATCCTTCCCCTCACCGGCCGGCGCGTCCCGATCGTCGCCGACGCGGCGGTCGACGTGGCCTTCGGCACCGGTGCACTCAAGGTCACCCCGGGCCACGATCCCACCGACTACGAGATCGGCGTCCGCCACGGTCTCGCGATCGTCAACGTGATCGGGCTGGACGGGACCATGGACGTCCCCGATCTCCCCCGTTTCCACGGTCTCACGGTGGAGGCCGCTCGTCGCGAGGTCACCGAGGCCCTCCGCGAGCAGGGGGCGGTGGGCGGTGAGGAGCCCTACGTTCACGAGGTCAGCCACTGCGATCGTTGTCACCACGTGATCGAGCCGCTCGTGAGCGAGCAGTGGTGGGTGCGCATGACGACCCTGGCCGAGCCCGCCATCGCCGCGGTCGAGAGGGGGGATGTCTCCTTCCATCCCGAGCGCTATGGGGATCAGTACCTGACCTGGATGCATGGCATTCGGGACTGGTGCATCAGCCGCCAGATCTGGCTCGGCCACGCGATCCCGGTGAGCCGGTGCGGCAACGGCCATCGCTTCGCCTGGGTGGACACACCGGAGATCTGCCCCAGCTGCGGCAGCGACCGGCTGGAGCACGATCCCGATGTCCTCGACACCTGGTTCTCGAGCGCCCTCTGGCCGTTCGCCATCTTCGGCTGGCCGGAGCAAACCCGCGATCTGAGTCGCTTCTATCCCACCCAGGTGCTGGTGACGGCGCGCGAGATCATCTACCTCTGGGTGGCCCGGATGATCATGACCGGTCTCAGGTTCACCGGCCGCACGCCCTTCGCGGACGTGATCATCACGTCCACGATCATGGCCCGCGACGGCACCCGGATGCAGAAGTCGCGGGGCAACGCGGTCGACCCTCTGGACATCATCGGGCGCTACGGCTCCGACGCCGTCCGTGCCTGGGCCGGAGCGGTTGGCACGAGCGGTCAGGACGTCCGCTACGACGAGGAGCGGGTCGCCAGTTACCAGCGATTCGCCAACAAGCTCTGGAATGTCACCCGGCTCCTGGTCACGGCCATCGGTGACGGTGATCGGATCGTGGTGCGGCCGCCGGCGGTCCCGGTCGCGGCGCTCCTCGCCGAGGACCACTGGATCCTCGAGCGTCTCGCCGATGCGGTGGCCACCGTCGATCAGGCCATGACCCAGTACCGCTTTCACGACGCCATGGACCGCCTCTACAGCGTGATCTGGCAGGATTTCTGCTCCGACTACATGGAGATCGTGAAGGTGCGCCTGCGCAACAGCGAGGACGGGCAGGGGAGGGAGGCGGCGGCGGCGACCGCGGTCACCGTGCTCGACTCCGCGCTGCGCCTCCTCCACCCGTTCATGCCCTTCGTCACCGAGGAGTGCGCGCAGCGGCTACCCGACCCCGCTCCGACCCTCCAGCACCGCTCCTGGCCTACCGTCCTGCCCGAGTGGGGCGCACCGGAATGGGCCGGCGCTCGTGACGGTGTTGACGAGCTGCTCCTGCTGGTCGGACAGCTCCGCGCCCGACGCCAGGAGGCGGGCATCAGCGCGGCCGACAAGACCCTCTCTCCCGTCGTCATCCGGGGCGGCAACCCCTCCCTCTCGGCCGTCGACCGCCGTCGCATTCTCGAGGCCCTGGTCCGCGTTCGGGTCGCCGATGGCGATGACGGCGGCGAGGCCCAGCTGGTGATCGCCGGCAGCCTCGAGGCCGAGCTGCACCTCGGGGGCGGAGGGGAGGAGAAGCTGCGCCGCCAGCTCGACGACGTCGAGCGCCAAATCGCCCGGCTCCGCGCGCAGCTCGCCAACACCGCGTTCCGGGAGCGTGCCCCCGAAAGCGTGGTCAAGAAGGCCACCGACCAGCTCCGCGAGGTGGAGCTGCAGGCGCAGACCCTGCGCCGTCGCTTAGGGATCTC
>Ga0302157_10000778_pt1 | contig 40648 bp, 40 predicted proteins | sample I_Bog_N3_3_FD_193502 | JGI IMG/M metagenome (GOLD analysis project Ga0302157, IMG submission 193502) | Peat permafrost microbial communities from Stordalen Mire near Abisko, Sweden - I_Bog_N3_3 | ecosystem: Environmental > Terrestrial > Soil > Wetlands > Peat | place: Sweden: Abisko, Stordalen...
TGACGGCGCGCGGCGGCATGCGCGGGCCCCTCCCATGGACTACCGGGATAACCGCCATCTACGCCGCAAAGGGGGTCATTTTTACACGCCGATCAGGGGGTCAATATTCAACGCCGATTGACAGGCTGGGCCGCACCATACCTGCCAGGCGCGCCGGGCGATGCTGAATTCCACGCGGCATATGCCGAGATCATCACGGCAGGACCCAAATCCCCAGTGCCGGTCAAGGCTTTGGCCAAGGTCGCGCCGCGTAGCCTGGATGACCTCTTTGCTCGATTGAAGGCGGGCACCAAGTGGAAGAAGAAGGCCCCAAGGACGCAACTTGTGCAAGGGCGCATTCTCCAGCGCTTTATGGATCAAAAAAGTGCATCGGGCCGCCGCTATGGCGAGCGCCCGGTGACTGCTGTCACCGTTGCGTGGCTCGACAAGATATTTGCCGGCATGGCCGAAACGCCCGCTGCTGCAAATGTGCTTCGGAAAACGCTATCCGGGTTGATGGATTATGCGGGCAAGCTTGGCTGGCGCGGCGACAATCCGGTGCGGTTGACCGAGTGCTATGAGGAAGGCGAGGGGCACCATACATGGACTGAGGCGGAGATCGGGCAGTACCGCGATGCTCATCCGCTGGGTACAATGGCGCGCCTTACGCTCGAACTGGCGCTCAACACCGCAGCACGCCGATGCAACGTGGCCATTCTCACTCGCGAAGATATTGCTGATGGGCGGATCATCGTGGATCATGTCAAAGGTAACGATGAAACCAGCGTGCCAATGTTGTCGACGACGAAGGCTGCGCTCGATGCGTTGCCTGTCGCCCCGATCAAGCATCTGGTTGTCACACAGTTCGGAAAGCCGTTCACGGTGGCCGGTCTAGGAAACCGCATGCGCAAATGGTGCGATGAGGCGGGACTCAAGGGTTGTTCAATGCATGGCTTGCGCAAAGCCACATCGCGCCGGATCGCGGAGAGCGGTGGGACCGATGCCGAGGGGCAAGCAATCACCGGACACCGCAAGGCCGAGACGTTTGCGCATTATCGCGCCAAGGCGAACAGATCGCAGCTCGCAGACCACGCGATGTCCAACCTTGCATCCCGATTTGATGTCCAACCGGAAAAAGAATAGGAAATACAATGAGTTCGATAGGCGGTGGTGCCCGGGGACGGAATCGAACCGCCGACACCGTGATTTTCAGTCACGTGCTCTACCAACTGAGCTACCCGGGCATCGCGCGATAGGGCCGGTCTGTGGCGGCGCCGTCGCGATGGAAGCGCGCCTATGGCGAAGCACGGGGGGCTTGTCCAGCCCCAACGTGACAGATTTTTTCAGATGCCGTCCTCGTCGCCGTCCGGGCGGGCGGGCGGCGGGCGGGCCGGGAATGGTGTAGCCTTCGTCGAGCCAGCGCAGCAGGTCGCGGTCGCGGCAACGCGGCGAACAGAACGGGGCGAAGTCGGGCGCGCGCGGCTTGCCGCAGATCGGACAAACGCGCGGACGTTCAGGGGACGTGTTCCTGGCGGGAGAAATGCTCATGGCGCTATCGCCTGCGCGAAACCGCCGTGGAGGGCAAGCCCCACGCGCGCCTCGCGCCGGATCGATCGACCGCTGCGGCGGGCCAGCTCGTCTTCCAGCGCGAGGCTGATCGCGGCAAGGACGTCAGGATGGGCGACCAGCAGCAGCGCGCCCGGCTCGGCCACGCGCTCGGCGCGGCGCAGCAGCGCAAAGGCGGCGGCGCGTGCGGGATGAAACGCCATGCGCGCGATCAGCGAGGGGCGGACGAGTCGGCTGATCAGCTGGACAAAGCCGAAGCCGTTCATGCCGGTGCGTTCGCCGCGCCAGCCCGATGCCGCCAGTGCCAGATCGAGCGCGGCATCGACTGCGTGGCGCTCGGTGCGCGATTCAAGCCCGGGAAAATCGATCCCCACCGATCCGGCGATGTCGAACCGCGCAAGCGATGCGGCAAGCGCCGGGACGGCTGCGTGGGCCAGCGGCAGCAAGGGCGGCGGGCCGTCGATGTCGATCAGCGTCATCGCCGGAGTCGGGCTGATCGTCAGCCGACCGCCGGGGAAATCGACGATTCCGGTCTGCGCCTGTTCGATCAGGTCGTCCCAGCCTGCCGTGTCAAAGCTGCGGTCGAGCGCGCCGAGCACGCGCACGGGGATGCCGCTATCGGCCAAGACTGCGGCGAGCGACGGCGCGGGGCAGGGCGCTGCATCGCCCGCCGGGCGGCACTGCACCAATTTGAAGCGGCCCTGTTCGGCCAGAGCGGCGCGCGTGATCCGCACCATCAGCGTGGCGCCGTGGGTTAGGCCGGGGGGCAGCGCGTCGATCGCGGCGATCGTGCCGTCGGGCAGGCGCACCGCGCCGCGTCGCGAACCGGGATGGCGATGGTCGAGCCGCGCGGGGGCGACCGCGCCTGCGCGCCATGGTTCGCGCCAGCACACGCGCGCGGCAAGGATGGTGTGATCGTCAACGCAGATCGCGCGATCCTCGCCGATCCCCGCTTCGATCAACCATTCAGGCCCCGCGTGTTCAGGCAAGCCGTACTCCGGCGGCAAGCAGCAGGCGGCGGGCTTCGTAAAGCGGCAGGCCGACAACGCCCGAATGGCTTCCCGCGAGCCAGGCGCAAAAGCCTTCGGCGCTGCCCTGGATGGCATAGCCGCCAGCCTTGCCGTGCCATTCGCCGCTGGCGATATAGGCGTCGATTTCGGCCGGAGTCAGCCGTTTGAAACGGACCACGGTCTCGCTCAACGCTTCGCGCAAATGTCCGTCGGGCGTGATTACCGCGATCGCCGAAAAGACGCGATGGCGGCGGCCAGACAGCAGCGTCAGGCATTGGCGGGCGGTCGCCTCGTCCTCGGCCTTGGGCAGGATGCGCGCGCCGAGGCCGACCACGGTATCGCCGGCCAGGATCACCGCATCGGGGCGCAGCGCGGCGGCCGCGCGCGCCTTTTCGGCGGCGAGGCGCACGGCATGGGCGCGCGGGCGCTCGCTGCGCTGCGGGGTTTCGTCTATATCGGCGGGCGCGACGGCATCGGGCACGACGCCGATACGCGCGAGCAGGTCGCGACGACGCGGGCTGGCTGAAGCCAGCACCAGCGGCGCGCGCGGGGCATCGGCGTGATCCTGCTTTGGATCATGGGGCGCCGCAGGAGGCATGCGGTTGCCGCTCAATAAGAGCCGGGGCCGCCGCGACCGGGCATGAAGCGATAGGTGATACGACCCTTGGTAAGGTCATAGGGGGTGAGTTCGACCAGCACTTCGTCGCCGACGAGCACGCGGATGCGGTTCTTGCGCATCTTTCCGGCCGTGTGGCCGAGAATTTCGTGGTCGTTTTCGAGACGGACGCGGAACATCGCGTTGGGCAGCAGTTCGACCACCGTCCCGCGCATTTCGAGGAGTTCTTCTTTCGCCATCGGCGGTTTGCGATGCCTTGTTCTGTTTTGAGCATCCGGCGAAAGAATCGACCGGAACTCGAAATCATGGGACAAATGAGGTTCGATGCGGTGTGCAGGTGATGCGCCGCGCGTGGCGCCCATAACTCGTGTGCGGCAAAAAGGAAAGCCCGCTGCGTATCGGCATGGCCACATGCCCCCTTCCAAGCCCCCTGTCCAACACGCCCCGTTATTGCCGGGCGAGCCGACGGGCGACAAAATGTTACCAATTGTCCATTGCCCATTCGTGGTGCATTTCGCAAGGGCACACGGCCCTCCTTGCCCCCCCGGGAAAGCTATGTCCTCCGCCGTCGTCCTGCTTCCCGCCGTTGTCGTCGGCCTCGCTTTGGGCGGCCCGTCTGTGCAAGCGCAGCAGACGCCGGACGCGCCGACTGCGGCCGCGCCCCAATCAGAACCGCAACCTGCCCCGGCGCCTGCGGCCAATCCCGGCGATACCGACGAAATATCGGTCAATGGCGACAAGATACTCAAGGCCAATGCGCAAGGGCTCGACAAAAAGGGCGAAATTCTCGTCGTCGCGCACCGCATCAAGGGGCAGGTCGAAACCGAACAGCCGCCGATCGTGACGCTGGATGAGGAAGACATCGCCAGTTACGGCGTGTCGTCGATTCAGGAACTCGTCGCCGCGCTCGTGCCGCAAACGGGCACCGGGCGCGGGCGGGGCGATGGTACGCCGGTGTTTTTGCTCAACGGCATGCGCGTGTCGAATTTTCGCGAAATTCGCGGGCTTCCGCCCGAAGCGATCCGACGGGTCGAGATCCTGCCCGAAGAAGTCGCGCTGAAATACGGATTTCGTCCCGATCAGCGCGTGGTCAATTTCATCCTCAAGGACCATTTCCAAGGATTCAACGACGAAGGCCAGCTCAATGTGCCTGCGCGCGGCGGCTATACCGATCTGCGCGACGAAGCGACCGGGGTGCGCATCGATCAGGGCGCGCGTGTCAATGTGACCGGCACGTATGACCGCCAGACGCCTGAGACCGAGGCAGCGCGCGGCATCATCCAGTCGACGCCGGTCGCCGCAGGCGCGCCCGATCCGGCCAAATTCCGCACGCTTCAGGCCGGAACGAGCACCGCGACTCTCAATGCCACCGTGGCGCGGCCGCTCGGGCTGGGCGCGGGGCTGACGATCAACGGCCTGATCGAGCGCGATTCGAGCGACGCGCTCAACGGGATCAAGGCGACCGAGCCCTTGCTCGGGCTGCTGGCGTCAAGCCGCACGACCACCGGCTCGATCGGGCTGGGGCTCAATCGCCCGCTCGGCACATGGTTGCTGTCTGCGACCCTGGACGGCAGCCATGTCTATTCGTCCAGTTCGACCGATTTGCCGTTCGCGCTCCAGCCGCAAATCAGCGATACCACGACCGACACCGCGACGACGCTGGTGACCGTGACGGGCATGCCCGCGCGTTTGGCCGCAGGCGATGTCGGGCTGACGCTGAAAACCGGCTATGTCTGGTCGTCTTTCGCCGGCAGCGGCACGAACGAGGCGATAGACGCGCGGCTGCGGCGCGGCGATTTGCAAGCCGGTTTCAGCCTCGACGTGCCGATTGCCAGCCGCAAGAATCATGTGCTCGAAGCGATCGGCGATCTCTCGCTCAATCTCAATGTCGAAGCGCACACGCTGTCGGATTTCGGTCACCTGATCGATCTGGGTTCGGGCCTGACGTGGAAGCCGACTTCGCGCCTGGCATTGTCGGGCTCGTATATCGGTACTCAGGTCGCGCCCAGCTTTTCCAATCTGGCCGCGCCCGCCGTGGCGACGCCGGGGGTCTCGGTCTATGACTTCGTGCGCGGCGAGACGGTGCTCGCGACGGTCATTTCGGGCGGCAATTCGGGGCTTTTGCGCGAAAATCAGCATGACCTGAAATTCGCCGGAAACTGGACCCTGCCGTTCGGCGGCGGCAACGATACGCTGGTGGTCGAATATTTCCGCAACCATTCGGACAATGCGACCAGCACGTTTCCCTTGCTGACGAGGGCAGTGCAGACGGCCTATGCCGATCGCATCAAGTACGATGCGGAGGGGCAGATCGATTGGATCGACGAGACCCCGGTGACTTTGGCGATGACGCGCAGTTCGCGCATCCGCACCACGCTCAATCTCGCGGGAAATTTCGGCAAGCCCGATCCGGCGATGGCGCAGCGGCGCGGCTTTGGCATGCGCGGGCCCGGTGGTCCCGGCGGTCCTCCGCCGGGTGGCGGGTTTGGCCATGGACCGGGCGGCGGAGGCGGCGGCTTTGGCGGGGGCGGGCGCGGCCCGGGCGGTCCTCAGCCGGGCGGTCCGCCGCCATCGGACGGGCGCGGGCGGTGGAACCTGTCGCTCGCCTACAGCTATGAATTCTACAACACCGCGCAATTGGCCCCGGGCGGCCCGGTGCTCGATCAGTTGCGCGGCGATGCGCTGACCGGAACCGGGGTGGCGCGGCAAACCGTCAATCTCGACGCAGGCGGGTTCTATCGCGGCTTTGGCTTGCGCTTCAATGGCAGTTATGCGAGCCCGACCCATGTCAGTTCCAGCGGTCAGCCCGGCGATCTGCCGCTCGATTTCGGATCGCTGGCGACGCTCAACGTGCGGCTGTTTGTCGATCTTGGCCGGATGCCGAGCGTGGTGAAAAAATTCGCGTTCCTGAAAGGATCGCGCCTGTCGCTGGGCGTCAACAATCTGTTCGACGGGCAACAGAAAGTGACCAATTCTGCGGGCGTGACGCCGCTGCGGTATCAGGCGGGCTATCTCGATCCGACCGGGCGCCTGCTCAAGCTGGAGCTGCGCAAACAGTTCTGAGCATCAATAGACGCGACGGCCCTGGACGAATTCCCGGGCGTGGCGCAGTTGACGGTCGTTTTCGAGCGATTCGAAATGATCGTGGATGGCGCGCAGGCGAACGACGTCGTCCTTGGCGACCGGCTCATCGAAACACAGCCCGAATCGCGCGCCGCGTCGCCAGACCACCGTGCCAAAGGCTTCGACGCCATTGACCATCAGCACGGCCGAATCGCCAACCGGCGGCGCCTCTTTGGCCACGGTCACACAGGCCCCGGTCTGCGACAGGTCATCCAGCTGGCAGGGCTCGTGCCCGGTGACCAGAATGACCTTTCCCGGCAGGCCAAGCCGCACCCGCGCTGCCTGACGACGACCGGCTGAGCGGGTTGCATGCCCGAATTGGTAAATTTGCGTGGTCACGTCCGCGAGGTTAACCCGAACGTCGTTAAACGCGGCGCGTGCGCCCGATCCGGTCTATTGCGTAGCGCGGGTTTCGTGTGGGTGCTGGCCAAGCGGGATCGGAGTCCCTATCTGGAATGGCCCATGGCCCGTTCTTCCTCGCGACCGCCCGCCCCGCCCGTTTTGCCCGACGATGCCCCTGCCGGTCGCACACCGGCGGGCGCGATGGCCTCGCCGCACGGCGCGGAGCGCTTTAACGAAGACAAGGCGACCTATGTCCTGCGCGGGGCGGATCAGCCCGATCTCGATCGCGGGGTCGCAGTTCTGCGCGAGGTGATCGCGACCTTGAAGCCGGTCCCCGGGGTCTATCGCATGATCGATGCACGCGGCGACGTGCTCTATGTCGGCAAGGCGCGCGCCTTGAAAAACCGCGTTGCCAATTATGTGCAGGTCGATCGCCTGCCCAATCGGCTGCGCCGCATGGTCAGCCTGACGCGATCGATGACGATCGTCACGACCAATTCCGAGGCCGAGGCGCTGTTGCTCGAAGCGCAGCTGATCAAGCGCTATCGCCCGGCCTACAATGTCCTGCTGCGCGATGACAAATCGTTTCCTTTCATCCTCTTGCGATCGGATCATGGCTATCCCCGGCTGATGAAGCATCGCGGCGCGCGGCGGGCCAAGGGCAATTATTATGGCCCCTTTGCCAGCGCCGGGTCGGTCAACACGACGATCAACGCCTTGCAGAAACTGTTCCTTCTGCGCAGTTGCAACGATGGCTTCATGGCGCGGCGCGACCGGCCTTGCCTGCTTTATCAGATCAAGCGATGCAGCGCGCCTTGCGTCGGGCGGATCAGCGAGGCTGACTATGCCGAACTGGTGCGTCAGGCGAAGGATTTCCTTGGCGGCAAATCGAGCGCGGTCCAGCGCGAAATCGAGACGCAGATGGCCGCCGCTGCCGAAGCGCTCGATTTCGAACGCGCGGCGGTGATGCGCGACCGGCTGCGCGCCGCGACATTCATTCAGGGCAGCCAGGCGATCAATGCCGAAGGCGTCGGCAATGCCGATGTCTTTGCCATGGCGATCAAGGGCGGGCAGGTCGCGATTCAGGCGTTTTTCATCCGGGGCGGGCAAAACTGGGGCCATCGCGCCTTTTTCCCCAGCCACACCGAAGGCCATGATGACGGCGAAGTGATGACGCTGTTTCTGGCGCAATTCTATGAAGACGTGCCGCCGCCGCGCCTGATCCTGGTCGATCGCGACTTGCCCGAAGCGGTGCTGCTGGCCGAAGCGTTGCAGGGCGCGGCAGGCGGCAAAGTCGAAATCTCCGTGCCCCAGCGCGGCGATCGCCGCCGTCTGATGGAACAGGCGCAGCGCAATGCCGACGAAGCGCTCGACCGCCGCATGGCCGAGACCGGGACAAAGGCGAAGATCTTTCGCGAGCTGGCCGATTTCCTCGAACTCGGCGATCCGCCCGATCGCATCGAGATCTATGACAACAGCCATATCATGGGCACCAATGCGGTCGGGGCGATGGTCGTTGCCGGGCCAGAGGGCTTTCGCAAGGGGCAATACCGCAAGTTCAATATCAAGCGGCCCGAGACCGAGCCGGGCGACGATTTCGGCATGATGCGCGAAGTCATGAGCCGCCGCTTTGCCCGCGCGCAAGAGGAAGACCCCGACCGGGATCGCGGGATGTGGCCCGATCTCGTGCTGATCGACGGCGGCAAGGGGCAGATGACCGCCGTGCGCGAAACGCTGGAAGAGCTCGGGATCGAGGATGTCGCGCTGATCGCGGTGTCAAAGGGCCCCGATCGCAATGCCGGGCGCGAACATTTCCATTTCCCCGACGGGCGCGAAAAGCTGTTGCCGCTCAATTCGCCGTTGCTGTTCCATTTGCAGCTCTTGCGCGATGAGGCGCACCGCTTTGCCATCGGCGCGCATCGCGCCAAACGCAGCCGGGCGATCACCGCCAGCCCGCTCGACGAAGTCCCCGGCATCGGCCCCGCGCGCAAGCGGGCGCTGCTGCTGCATTTCGGCACGGCGGGCAAAGTCCGCGCGGCCAGCCTCGAAGACCTGCAACGCGCGCCCGGTGTCAGCGTGGCGGTCGCACAGACGGTCTATGATTTCTATCACCCGTCCGGTTAGGGCCGATTCGGCGCGCCGGGTGCGTCAAACCTTTGCGGGCGCCTTGTCCCAACCGTCCCGGTTCGACGCAGATTGGGGGGCTTGCGCGATGACTTGCCCCATTCATCCGACCAGTTGCGGCAAAATTAGGATCTGGGTAACCTGTTCCTTTCAGGGCGATGTTACCATGCTTCTATAGGTCGTTGTGCCAGTGGGTGGTTCGACCGTTACGGCGGGGGACCGTGTGGTGGTGCGGCGCATGGACGCCAAAGGGGGGCCAATGTCTGGCAGGCCAGGAACTGTTGCGGTTGCGCTGGGCGCGATCATGCTGGCGTTGGCGGGGCCCGGCGCGGCCATGGCGCAGGCGGTGGTTTCGACCGGGGTGGGCACGCCGTTCGAACTCGCTTTCTGGCAATCGATCGACAGCAGCAATGACCCTTCGCTCTATGAATCCTATCTGACGCGGTTTCCCAACGGCACGTTTGGCGAGATCGCGCGGGCCAAGATCATCGCGCTGCGCGGGCGCATGGCCCAAACTCCGGCCCAGAATCCGACCGCCAGCCCGGCGTTGACCGTGCCGGTGGCCCCTGCCGCGCCGCCCGCTGCAACGGTTGCGCCAGCAGTTCCGCAGACCGTTCCCGCCGCAGTCCCGGCAGCGCTTCCTGCGCCGCCGCCGGTGGTTGCCGTGGCTGCCGAGCCCGCCCCGCCGCCGGTTGCGGCTGCGGCGACACCTTCGGGCAACACGCTGGGGCAGTTGCTGGCCGCGCTGGCCAATAGCCAGACCACGGGCGGAGCAGGGGCGCCGAGTGCGGCGTCCGCCGTGGTTCAGCCGGTCGCGATGGTCTCGCCAGCGGCGCCCGCCGCGCAGCATCCGACCACCGCCGGGTTTGTCCTGCCGCCGCAACCGGCGCTGTCCCCCGTGCCGCAGGTGGCGTTGCCGCCCAGTTTCTGTTCGGCCGAGGCGCGCAATGCGTTTCACGACACGGTCTATGCCCCGTCGGTCAATACCGCGCGGCAGAACAACGAGGCGGCGGCGGACTATCTGCGCCGGTTGCAGGCGTTGTATGACCAATATCAGCTGAGCCACGATCCCGACACGATGAACGCCATCGTCGGCGCGGCGCGGACCTATGGCCAGGTCGCGCAGACCACGTTTGCGATGCAGGCGGCGCTGGTGCGGCAATTTCCGGCGCTGATGGCGGTGCCGGTGGTCCCTTGTGCGCAGCCGACGCAGCCCCCCGCGACGACGCTTGCCAAATGAGCCTTGGCCAAATGAGCCTTGGCCAAATGAGCCTTGGCCAAATGAGCCTTGGCCAAATGAAGCGCGGCGTCGGCCTGGTTGCGGCGGCGCTCGCGCTGATCCTTGCCGGGACTGCGGATGCGGCCTGTATCGAAGAGCCGGTGGTGGGCGCCGCCCGGCTGCACGAATTCGAAATGCTGATGATGGATGTCTCGTTGCGCTGCACGCGCATCGGCGTGGCGATGCAGCCGCATTACGACAGCATGATCGGCGTGCATCGTTCGCTGTTCGATGGTGCAGCGCAACGGCTGCAACGCTTTTTCGCCACCGATGCCGTGGCCGATGCGCATCATCGCGGGCTTTATGACCGCTATGCCACGATGATTGCCAACCGCTATGGCGGGGGCAATACCAGCCTCGATACCTGCCGCGTGTTCGACGCGGTCGCGGTCGAGGTCGCGCGCGCGGGCGACGGCGGGCGCATGCTCGGCGCCGTGGCGCAGGCAATGATCGCGCACCCCCTGCTGGAAGCCGCGACCTGCCCGGCCAAGCCATAGGGAACCTCTGGTTAAGCCCCCTTCGTAAGAACCAAGCCGTTATTCTGACACACATGGCCTCCCATCGTCATTCCCGCTTTCGCGGGAATGACGAGGTGGGTTGGGTCTGGTGTTGCCTGGACTTAAGCGGAGGTTCCTTGGGCTTTCGCCACAATCGGCCGGATCAGGCCTTCCTGCGCGACGCTGGCGACATGGCGCCCGTCGCGGGTAAAGATCTGCCCGCGATTGAACCCGCGCGCCCGCCCGGCCCAGGGGCTGTCGCAGGCATAGAGCAGCCATTCGTCGGCGCGGAAATCGTCGTGAAACCACAATGCGTGGTCAAGGCTGACCCCCATGACATTGCCGATGATCCAGCTTAGCCCATGGGGCAGGGTGCTCGTGCCGAGCAGGCTCATGTCGCTGGCATAGGCGAGCACTGCGCGATGGATGCGCGGATCGTCGGGCAGCGGCGCGACCGTGCGAAACCAGGTGTGCGATTTCGCCTCTTGCGGGGCCGGGTTCATCCAGTGGCGCGGCTCTGCCGGGCGCTGTTCGATCGGGCGCGGGCGCAGCATCATCGCGCGCTTTTCCGCAGGCAGTTCGTCGACATGCGCCGCGCGCAGATCCGCCTCGCTCGGCAGGTCTTCGGGCGGGGGAACATCGGGCATCGCAGCGGCGTGGCAGGCGCCCTCTTCGCGTCGGTGAAACGAAGCGACCAGAGTCAGGATCGGCTTGTCCGCCTGACTGGCGACAACCCGCCGATTGGCAAAACTGCCCCCGTCAAGATCGCGCAGGACATGGAGCGCAACATCGCGCGTCTCGTCCCCGCCGCGCAGGAAATAGGCATGCAGCGAATGAACGGGCCGATCCTCGCCCACCGTCCGCTCCGCCGCGACAAGCGCCTGTGCAATCACCTGCCCGCCAAACATGCGCCCCGTACCGCCCTGCCGATTGTGCCCGACAAAGCTGTCGGTGCCGGCGGGATCGAGATGGAGCAGGCGCAACAGCCCATCGACAAGCTGTTCGGGCGTGGGCGTTTCGGGTGTGGGTTCAGTCATCGCCCGTCTTGTGACGCGACCTGCCGTTTACGTCAACGGCAGAGGTGGGATGGACGGCGCCCCTCCTTGCAACAGGAGCCTGACTTCCCGGAAAAACCCGCTCGCCATACCGAACAAACACCCGCTCATCCTGAGCCCGTCGAAGGATGCGCGCGATGTGCGGTCAGGGGGCGTGCCAAGTGCATTGGGCCAGCCTCGGCGCGCATCCTTCGACGGGCTCAGGACGAGCGGGCTTGGAGTCGACCGCTTGGCGGTGTTGATATCGCCGACAAAGGGCTCATTCAGACTGCCTGATCGTCAGGTTCGCGAAATGGGTAAACTGTCCCCCCGATCTCGCGACGGGCTCAGGATGAGCGGACTTCGAGTTGACCGCCTTGCAAGTGTTGATGCTCCCTCCGCAGACCCACATAATTTCCACTGATTTGTGTCACCATACGGGCTTGCCTTGGCTTGACCTGCGCTGACTTGTGATGAATGCTTCGGAGCGGATCGCGGTTCCAAACCTGTTACCAAGTTAAAAGCCGTATAAACCAAAGTATTGCGTGCCGAACTATCGTCCCTCGGCTGCTATGTAATTGGTAACTGGCTGCCTTAGAGATGAGAATTCGCCATGCGCATTGCTATTTCAATATCTGATATTCAGGCCATTAAGGCCGATTTGCGAAAGGCCCACCCTGAAACGAAGCCTTCAAATCGCATGGAAGCTGCCGCAGTCGGCTTGGGTTTTAAAACTTACGCCGGATTTCGTGCGACGCTCACGAATGGGCCCATTTTTGTCGAGCCTAATGATTCAATCTATTACAGCCGACTTGGTGTAAGCGACGCTGTGGGAACCTCCTGTTCCAAACGCGTGCTTTCTCGCGCAATTTGGCGCATTCCGCTTTGCCGTGTCCTCGACGAACATCCAGATTTGACGCAATGTGGCTTCGATTCGATTTGGCAGGGTGATCGGGACGAGTTGGCTCTGCCGATTCCTGAACGCGAAACCTTGCTTGCCGGACGCCGACACGAAGCTTATGAGGATGGTCGGTCGACAGATCAGTTCGAACTAGCCATGCGGTTTTTCTCGCAGCAGAAAATGATCAAGTCGCTAAATCGGATGATTAGTAGCTATGTTCTAAAACATCGTGCGGAGGGATTGTCCCGGCATTATGGATTATTTACGCATCTTGGTAACTATGTTTCGAACGGTATGTTGATCGCGGCTGCCTATGCCTCTGGTTTTATGGTGCGGCGAATTAGGTATGACTCTTACAATGCCTGGTTTAATATTTCGATGCAAACCGTGCGCTTGGCAGATGGACAAAGGGGCCGTTCAAAGCAAGAGTGCAGAGATGTCGTAACAGCCATGTATGCTGATGTTGAGGATCGACGCGCAGTTTGACCAATTACGGGGATAGGGTGCGCTCCAGTATACCCATTACCCCCAAAAAAACACAAAACCCCGCCCGGTGGGGCCGGGCGGGGTTCGCATTTGTCGGATTGCTCCGGCAAAGATCCTACATGGCGTGGCTGGCCAGCGCTGCGAGGAGCAGCAGGGCGACGATGTTGGTGATCTTGATCATCGGGTTGACGGCGGGGCCTGCGGTGTCCTTGTAGGGATCGCCGACCGTGTCGCCGGTCACCGCCGCCTTGTGCGCGTCGGAGCCTTTGCCGCCGTGGTGGCCGTCTTCGATGTATTTCTTGGCGTTGTCCCAGGCCCCGCCGCCCGATGTCATCGACAGCGCGACGAACAGGCCGCTGACGATCACGCCGAGCAGCAGCGCGCCCAGCGCGGCAAAGCCGTTGGAACGGCCCGCCGCGGCGGTGATCACGAAATAGACCACCACCGGCGCCAGCACCGGCAGCAGCGAGGGCACGATCATTTCCTTGATTGCCGCCTTGGTCACCAGATCGACCGTGCGCGCATAGTCGGGGCGGCTGGTCCCGGCCATGATTCCCGGATTGTTGGCGAACTGATCGCGCACATCGACGACGACATCGCCCGCGGCACGGCCCACCGCCGTCATCCCCATTGCCCCGAACAGATAGGGCAACAGCGCGCCGAGCAGCAGCCCGACGATGACATAGGGATTTTCAAGGCTGAAATCGACTTTCAGCGTCGGGAAGAATTCCCGAAGGTCAGTGGTATAGGCGGCAAACAGGACCAGCGCGGCAAGGCCTGCCGAGCCGATGGCATAGCCCTTGGTCACCGCCTTGGTGGTGTTGCCCACGGCATCGAGCGCATCGGTCTTTTCGCGCACGCTGTCGTCGAGCCCGGCCATTTCGGCAATGCCCCCGGCATTGTCGGTCACCGGGCCATAGGCGTCGAGCGCCACCACCATCCCGGCCAGCGCCAGCATCGCGGTCGCGGCATAGGCGATCCCGATCAATCCGGCGAGCTGATAGGAAATGACGATCCCGGCGCAGATCACCAGCGTCGGCAGCGCGGTCGCTTCGAGGCTGATCGCGAGGCCCTGGATGACATTGGTGCCGTGGCCCGTGATCGAGGCTTTGGCGATCGAGCGCACCGGGCGATAGGCGGTGCCGGTGTAATATTCGGTGATCCAGATGATCAGCCCGGTGATGGCAAGGCCGACCAGCGCGCAATAGAACAGCGTGCGCCCGGTAAACGCGGCAGACCCGATCGGGGTGTTCATGTCGCCGAGCGTATAAGTGATCGCAAACCAGATCGCCGGGATCGACAGGACCGTGGTGACCAGAAAGCCCTTGTACATCGCGCCCATGATGTTGTTCGAACTGCCCAGGCGCACGAAGAACGTGCCGATGATCGAGGTGACGATGCACACCCCGCCGATCAGCAGCGGCAGGCTCATCAACGGCATCAGCAGATTGCCCAGCCCTTTGACGAGCAGCGCGGTCAGCACCATCGTCGCGCCGATGGTCACGACATAGGTCTCGAACAAGTCGGCGGCCATCCCGGCGCAATCGCCGACATTGTCGCCGACGTTGTCGGCAATGACGGCGGGATTGCGTGGGTCGTCTTCGGGAATGCCCGCTTCGACTTTGCCGACGAGATCGGCGCCGACGTCGGCGGCCTTGGTAAAGATGCCGCCGCCAAGACGGGCAAAGATCGACACGAGCGAAGCGCCCAGTGCCAAAGCCGTCAGCGCGGTGATCACGATGCGCTTGTCGGGATCATATCCGGCAGGCCCGGTCAGATACCAGAAAAAGCCCGCAATCGCGATCAGGGCAAGCCCGGCGACCAGCATCCCGGTAATCGCCCCGGCGCGAAAGGCCAGAGTCAGCCCGGCCTGAAGCCCGTTTTGCGCGGCAGCGGCCGTGCGCACATTGGCGCGCACCGAGACATTCATGCCGATGAAACCGGCAGCGCCCGACAGCGTCGCGCCGATGACAAAGCCGATCGCGGCAACAGGGCCCAGAAACGCGAACACGATACCCGCAACGATCACGCCCACGATGGCAATGGCGGTATACTGACGTTTCAGATAGGCCTGTGCGCCTTCCTGAATGGCGCCGGCGATGTCCTGCATGGTCTGATTGCCGGCGGGGGATCCCAACACCCAACGACCGGCGAGAAAACCGTAGACGATGGCCAGCAAGGCCAGACCTATGGAAATTTCAACAAGGCTCACAGTGGCATCCCCCTTTTCTGCCCGGTGCGTGCCTACCTTTCGGCCCTTCCGAAAGACGGGTGCGGCGGCGGGTTCCTTTCTTTGCGAAAGGCCCATCGAAGCTAGGGGATTATTGTCTTGCGGCAAGCATTTCATTGCGCAAGGTCAATGGCTTGGCTAATCGTGCCAATAACCGAGGCGGCCCTTCGGCGGCGCACCATCAAGTAACACGCTGTCCCCGCAAAATTCTTCTGCCCGCCCTATTGCATATGCGAGACAAGGGGGGCGCTGATTTGGCGGCAATGTAAACAGCAGTTCGTAATCATCGCCCCATGCCATCGCTTCGCGGCGGCGCGAATTGCGCAGCGATTCAGGGACCGGCACGGCGGCGGAATCGATCGCCAGCGTGACCTGACTGGCCAGCGCCATGCGCTGCGCATCGATCAGCAATCCATCGGACAAGTCCATCATCGCGCCGACCAGCGGGGCCAGCGCGATGCCTTCGGCCAGGCGCGGGCAGGGGCGGCGATAGGCGCTCGTATCGATACCGGCGTTTCCGTCACGCAGCGCTTCGAACCCCAGCATCGCCGCGCCGACCGGCCCGGTGACCCACAGCACTTCGCCCGGTCGTGCCCCGTCGCGCGCCGGGACCGGGCGATGCGTCGCGCGGCCCAGCGCGGTCAGCCCGTGGCTGCGCCCGCCCGCCGGGGCCGAGACGGTATCGCCGCCGAGCAGCGGCACGCCGAAGGCGCTCAGCGCGTCGCCCAGCCCTTGCGCAAAGCGCGCATCGTCGGGCCCGAGCATATAGCCCAGCAAGACGCCGACCGGCTCTGCCCCTTTGGCGGCAAGGTCCGACAGATTGGTCGCGACCAGTTTCCAGGCAATGTCGGCCTCGTCCTGCCCCGGCAGCCAATGGACGCCTTCGACCATCATGTCGTGCGTGATGATCAGCGTTTCGTTGCCAAAGGCGATGACCGCCGCGTCGTCGACCAGCGCGCGCGCCGCCGGATCGACCGCCAGCGCGCGCATCATGTCGATGAATTTCTCTTCGCCCGATGCCATCACTCTCCCGTGAAGCGCGGCGCCCGTTTGTCAAGGATCGCGGCGACCGCTTCGGCATGATCGCGCGTTTCGTGGGCGATCGCCTGAAACGCGGCGGACAGTTCGAGCACGTCGTGCGCGCGGCCATGCTGCGCCTCGCGCAACAGTTTCTTGGTCAGGCGCAGCGCGCGCGGCGGATTGGCGGCGATTTCCTCGGCAATGCCGATCGCGGTGGGCAGCAGATCATCGGCAGGGACGACTGTCCCGACCAGGCCGATGGACTGCGCATAAGCTGCGTCGAACTTGCGCCCGGTCAGAAACAGTTCGGCAGCGAGCGAATAGCCGACGATGCGTTGCAGCGTCCATGCGCCGCCGTCGCCGGGCACGATCCCGACCTTGATGAAGCTGGCGGCCATTTTTGCGCTGTCGGCGGCGACGCGGATGTCGCACAGGCAGGCCAGATCGAGCCCGAGCCCGATGGCATGGCCATTGATCGCCGCGATCATCGGAATTTCGCAATCGAGCATGGCGCGTACCGCGCGCTGGACCCCGCGCCGGTAATTGGCCCGGGTCGAATCCGGCTGATCGAGCACGCCGATCCCCTGGCGCGTCTGCATCCCCTTGATATTGCCGCCGCTCGAAAAGGCGCGACCCGCCCCGGTCAGCACGATTGCCGAAACCTGGCGGTCGTTGCCGAGCGCGAAGAACGTGTCGACGATCGTGTCGCAATCGTCGAGCGTGCCGATCGCGTTGAGCGCCTCGGGCCGGTTCATCGTCAGAATGGCGACGCGACCGCGCCGCTCGACGGTCAGAAACGGGGGGGTGGTCGTCATGGCTCTTGCCTCTTGTCTTAAGCTTTCGATTAAATCGGGGTGCCACAGCGCGCGGTGCGACGCAAATGGTCGCGCATGCACGAGTGGCTTGACCGATGGCGATCGGCTCCTTAATCGGTCAGTTAAATAGAAATGAGCCAGAGGAGTCGTAAGGGAAATGGGGACGGCCTATATCGTGGATGCCGTGCGCACCGCCGGTGGGCGACGCAACGGACGGCTGGCCGGGGTTCACCCGGTCGATCTGGCGGCGCTGACTCTCGATGAACTGGTCCGTCGTACCGGGATCGATCCCGCCGCGATCGACGACGTGATCATGGGCTGTGTCAGCCAGGGCGGGCAACAGGCCGGGCAAGTCGGGCGCAATGCGGTGCTCGCGGCAAAGCTTTTGCCCGAATCGACTCCGGCCGTGACGATCGATCGGCAGTGCGGCTCTTCGCAACAGGCGATCCAGTTTGCCGCGCAGGCGGTCATGTCCGGGGTGCAGGATGTGGTCATTGCCGCCGGTGTCGAAAGCATGACGCGCGTGCCGATGGGCAGCACCGCGATGTTCCATGCGAAAGAGGGGCTGGGCACCTACAAGTCGCCCGGGCTCGAGGCGAAATATCCCGGCGTGACCTGGTCGCAGTTCATGGGTGCCGAAATGATCGTCCAGAAGCATGGCTTTACCAAGGATCAGATCGACCGGTTCGCGCTGGCCAGCCATCTCAAGGCGATTGCCGCGACCGAGGCGGGCGCCTTTGCCGACGAAATCGTGCCGGTCGGGATCGATACCCCCGAAGGCCACGCGCTCCATATGATCGACGAAGGCATCCGCTTTGACGCCACGCTCGAAAGTATTGCCGGGGTCAAGCTGCTGAGCCCGGGCGGCGCGCTGACTGCGGCGAGTTCGAGCCAGATCTGCGATGGTGCCAGCGCCGCGCTGGTCGTGTCGGAAGCCGCGCTCAAGCGGTATGACCTGACTCCGCTGGCGCGCATCCACACGATGACCGTGACAGCGGGCGACCCGGTGATCATGCTCGAAGAGCCGCTGTTTGCCACCGACAAGGCGCTGGCGCGCGCCGGGCTGAAAATCGGCGACATCGACCTTTATGAAGTCAACGAGGCGTTCGCTTCGGTGCCGATGGCCTGGCTGAAGCACACGGGCGCCGATCCCGACCGGCTCAATGTCAATGGCGGGGCGATCGCGCTTGGCCATCCGCTGGGCGCATCGGGCGCGAAGCTGATGTCGACATTGCTCTACGCGTTGAAGGCGCGGGGGCTCAAGTATGGTTTGCAGACGATGTGCGAAGGTGGCGGCGTCGCCAACGTGACCATCGTCGAACTGGTTTGACATAACGTTTTGGGAAAGAGGATTTTTCGATGAAACTTGAATCCGGCATTTCCGTCGTCGTGACCGGCGGCGCTTCGGGCCTGGGCGCGGCAACGGCGCGCGCGCTGGCTGCCAAAGGGGTGAAAGTCGCCATCTTTGACCTTAACAAGGACAAGGGCGAAGCGATCGCCGCCGAGCTTGGCGGGGTGTTCTGCGAAGTCAACGTGACCAGCGAGGAAAGCGTCGACGCCGGCTTTGCCAAGGCGCGCGCGGCCAATGGTCAGGAACGCATCCTGATCAATTGCGCGGGCACGGGCAACGCCATCAAGACCGCCAGCCGGTCAAAGGAAACGGGCGAAATCAAGCATTTTCCGCTCGATGCCTTTAACGCGATCATCCAGATCAACCTTGTCGGCACGTTTCGCTGCATCGCCAAGTCGGCGGCCGGGATGATGACGCTCGATCCGATCGGGGAATTTGGCGAACGCGGCGCGATCGTCAACACCGCCTCGGTCGCGGCCGAAGACGGCCAGATCGGCCAGGCCGCCTATTCCGCATCGAAGGGCGGCGTTGTCGGCATGACTTTGCCGATCGCGCGCGATCTGATGAACGAAGGCATTCGCGTCAACACCATCCTGCCGGGTATTTTCAACACGCCGCTGCTCCAGGGCGCGCCGGAAAACGTCAAGGCCGCGCTGGCCGCATCGGTGCCGTTTCCCAAGCGGCTCGGTCAGCCCGAGGAATATGCCGCGCTTGCGCTGTGCATGATCGAAACCGGCTATTTCAACGGCGAAGACGTGCGCCTCGATGGCGCGATCCGCATGGCGCCGCGGTAAATTTCATGTCCTGGGGGCACGTCACAAGGCGCCCCCCATTTTTCCGGGGAGAGGGAAGCGGTGGGCGAGTATCGGCAAATCCTGTTCGACGTGGCCGATGGCGTGGCCACGATCACGTTGAATCGTCCCGACAAGATGAACGCCTTTACCGGCACGATGATGCAGGAAATGTGCGACGCGTTCGATTGCACCGACGCCGATGATGCGATCCGCGCAGTCATCGTCACCGGCCACGGCTCCCGCGCCTTTTGCGCCGGGGCCGACCTCACCCCCGAAGACGGCAAGCAGGTCTTTGCCAGCGGCGATACCGTCTCCGACTTGTCCGATCCGCGCGTGCGCGACAGCGGCGGGCTGCTGACACTGCGCATCTATCGCTCGAAAAAGCCCGTCATCGGCGCGATCAACGGCGCAGCGGTGGGCATCGGCGCGACGATGCAATTGCCGATGGATATTCGCCTGGCCAGCACCACGGCGCGCTTTGGCTTTGTCTTTGCCCGGCGCGGGATCGTGCCCGAGGCGGCGTCGAGCTGGTTTTTGCCGCGCATTGTCGGCCTGCCGCAGGCGCTGGAATGGTGCATGACCGGGCGCGTGTTCGACGCCGAAGAAGCCTTGCGCGGCGGGCTGGTGCGTTCGCTCCATGCGCCGGAGGATCTTTTGCCCGCGGCACAGGCATTGGCGCGCGAAATTGCCGATAACACCAGTGCGGTTTGCGTGGCGATGACGCGCGCGATGTTGTGGCACAATCCGCAATTCGATCACCCGATGTTCGCGCATCAGGTTGACAGCCGGGCGATCTACACGCTTTCGCGCGGATCCGATGCCAAAGAAGGGATTGCCAGTTTTCTGGAAAAGCGCACACCGCGCTACCCGGCGCGCGTTTCTTCGGATATGCCGCCGTTTTATCCTTGGTGGGAAGAACCGGGTTGGGAATGAACGAGATCGAACAGACTGCGACTCCTGAAAGCCGCGAAGATGGGGGCGAACAGCAGGGCGCGCGCGAGCTTCTGCTCGAAACCGCGTCGCAGATCATGCGCGAAGGCGATCAGGTCGACATTTCGTTGTCGGAACTGTCGCTGCGCTCGGGGCTGAACTCGGCGCTGGTCAAATACTATTTCGGCAACAAGGCGGGCATGCTCAAGGCCTTGCTCGACCGCGACATGGTCACGATCATCCGCTCGGTCGATGCGCTGCTCGCCAAGGACGACATGCCGCCTGAGGCAAAGCTGCGGCGGCATATCGGCAAGTGCATCGATACCTATTACGCCTACCCGTACCTCAACCGTCTGTTGATGCGCCTGGTGCGCGACAGCGACGAGGGAGAGGCGCGCCGGATTGCCGACAAGTACCTGACGCCGCTGGGCGTGGCCTACGAACGCCTGATCCAGGCCGGGGTCAAAGAGGGGATCTTTCGTCCGGTCGATCCGCAATTGTTCTATTTCACGGTGACCGGGGCGGCCGATCGCTTCTTTTCGGCGCGGCTGGTGCTGCGCCATTGCTATGGCCAGGACACGCTGACCGAAGAGCTGCGCGACCGCTATCGCGAACACACGGTCGATTTCATCATGGCCGGGATTCTTGCGCACAAGGAGTGAAGGCCGCCGTTTCGGTTGTTTTGTTTCTCTTGCAACCGTTCGCGCAATCGATAATGTCGCGAGCGATGCCCGGTTCGAAAAATCGTCTCGCTGATTTCCTGCCTTACCGCATGGCCGTCACTTCCATTGCGGTGTCCGGGCATATTGCCGGCGAATACGGCGATCGGTTTGGCCTGAAGGTTCCCGAATGGCGGATCATGGCGATTCTGGGCGATGCGGGCGCACAGACGCAGCGCGATCTGGTGCGCGCGACGCTGATGGACAAAGTCGCGGTCAATCGGGCGTGCAAGGCGCTGGATGATCGCGGCTTTCTACGGCGCAGCCCCAATGCCGCCGACGGTCGGTCGCATCATCTCGAACTGACCGGAGAAGGCCGCGCACTCTACGAACAGATCTGGCCGCAGGCTTATGCCGCCTATGAACGGATTTTTGCCGTTCTGACCCCGCGCGAGATCGAACACTTGCGCGAATTGCTCGACAAATTGCTGCAATCGGCGCGGCGCGTCGATGCCGAAGCGGTCGCAAGGGCGGGTTGACCCCGCCCCGCGCAGATAAGCTTGGGGCGGATCAGGATGTCACATCTTCCGGTGGAGGAAGTTGTCGCTGATCGAACAGGCCGCCGGGCCCAGGATGACGACGAACAGCGTCGGCAGAATGAACAGGATCAGCGGGACGGTCATGATCGCGGGCAGACGGGCCGCCTTTTCCTCGGCGCGCATCATGCGCTCGTTGCGGAATTCGGCGGACAACACGCGCAGCGCAGAAGCCAGCGGCGTGCCATAGCGCTCGGTCTGGATCATCGTCGTGGTGACCCCCTTCATCGCTTCGAGATTGACGCGATAGGCCAGGTTTTCAAACGCACTGCGCCGGTCGGTCAGAAACGACAGTTCGATCGCGGTCAGCGAGAATTCATCGCCAAGTTCGGGATAGGCGCGGCCCAGTTCGCGCGCAACGCGGCCAAAGGCGGCGTCGACGGTCAGGCCCGCTTCGGCGCAGATCACCAGCAGGTCGAGCGCGTCGGGAAGGCCTTTGCGGATCTCCTTGGTGCGCTTGCTGACCAGATTGGCGACCCAGATGTCGGGCAGCTTGTAGCCAAACCCGAGCAGTAGGGCAAAAGCGCCGAATCGCTTGTAATCGGGCCAGTTGGGGAAATAGTTCATCCCGTAAATGACCATCGCGGCCAGGCCGCCGATGACGATCGGGCCGATCATCCGGCCCATGATGATCGCGACGCCCCATTCCTTTTTGCGGATGCCCGCTTGCGCCAGTTTCTGCTGCGCAACGGCCAGCTGGCTGTCCTGCAGCACGCGCAGCCGCTGCAGGATCGAGCGGATGCGATCGGTGGTCTCGTTGCGCCGCACGATGCTGGCGCGTTTGCGGCTGGCGGCGACGACGATCCCGGCCTTGAGCTCTTCGCGCCGCTCGTTGAGCGCCTTGACCCGCTTGGCCATGGGGTCGCGGATCGTGACCGCAGCATAGATTGCCAGCAGCACGAAGGCGGCGGCCAGACCGGCAAGAACCGAGCCGGCGGCAATGACATCGACGCCCAGCAACGTGGGGTGATGCGTGGCAGGAACGGCGGAAAATGCGCTCATGGCCTCGGTCTCAGATTTCGAAGTTGATCATGCGGGACATGATGAAAGCCCCGAGCGACAGCCAGATAAATGCCCCGATCCCGGCGATGATAAGGCGTTCGTCAATGAAAAAACGCCCCATATAGGTCGGATTGATCGAATAGATCAGGAAGAACACGATGAACGGCAGCGAGCCGATGATATAGGCAGAGGCCTTTGATTCCGAGCTCATCGCCTTGATTTTCAGCTTCATCTGCGCCCGCTTGCGCAACACGTCGGCCAGGTTTGCCAGCGTTTCGGCCAGGTTGCCCCCGGTTTCGCGCTGAATCGCGAGCGTGATGCAGAAAAAGCTGAATTCTGCCAGATCGAGCCGGTTGGCCGTTTCCTGCAGCGAATCTTCCATGGTCCGGCCAAGTCTGATGCGGTCGGTGACCAGCTTGAACTCTTCGGCCACCGGGCCGGGCAGTTCGTTGGCGACCACTGTCAGCGTCTCGCTGATCGGCAGGCCGGATCGAAGGCCGCGCGTCAGCAGTTCGAGCGCGTCGGGAAAGCGGGTGATGAAGGCGTTGATCCGCCGACCGATCTGATAGTTGACCACCAGGTGCGGCAGTCCCGCGCCGATCACGATGCCGATGGCCAGCCCGAGCAGCATCGAGCCGCTTTTCAACCCGATGAGCAAGGCAAGGGCCAAAGTCAGGCCAAGGCTGGAATAGATATATTGCTGTACGGTCCAGCCCTTGCCGGTGCGCAACAGGCGCAGCCGCAATGCTTCGCTGCGCGATTGCGACCCGGCGACTTTGTAGCTTGTGGGCTTGCGCTGGGCGACTGCCTTGCGGAACTGCGCTTCGACTTTGTCGACGGCATTTTCGGAATGGCGCAGCTTGATCGCCTGCAACCGGCGCGAGCTTTCGCGCTTTGCGTTCGGCCCGGTAAACGCGATCGCCAGCAGGCCCAGCAGGAATACCGCGCCAAAGACCAGAATCATGATGGGCAAGGACTGCATCGCGGGACCTGCGGTTGGTGGCAAAAGGGTGTTTGCGGGTTGGTGTCAATCAGCGGCGGCTGACGGCGGGGGCTGGCTGGATCAGGCGGGGACTCCCGGCTTGGATTTGGACAGGAGTTTCTTGATGGCAAAGCGATCGAGCAGCGATCCGGAGCCCTTGGGGGTTTCGGACTCGGTCTGGCTCCGGACCGGCTTTTTGCCTCCTTTGACGCCATGGGCAGGGGCGGCCGCTTCGCGTTCGCCTTCGCTGGCGATGATCGCATCGGCGATCGCGCGTATCGCATGCGTCGCCTTGGCCGTGCGGTTGGCGCCGACAAAGGTCTGGCCCAGCTTCGCCGCATTCGCCGCCGCCTTGAAATCGACCGGGATGGCAAAGTTCAACTTGCGCTCGATCGAGGTTTCGAAGTCGCTGCGGCTGATTTCGCCGGCGCCCGAAGCCACTTTGTTGGCGGCCATCAGGACATGCGCGTGGGGTGCATTCGATTTGAGCCACGACAGGATGCGGATCCCGTCGCGTGCGCCGGCCAGCGTCAGTTCGGTCACGACCACGACGACTTGCATGTTGGCCAGCAATTGCGGGAAATTGATCAGCATGTTGCGCGGCAGATCGACCACCGTCGCTTCGAAAGAGTGGCGGAATTCCTCGATCAACTGCACAAATGCCGTGCCGTCGGTCAGCAGCGGGGCGCTGATCGGGGCTTCGGCGGACAGGATCGCCAGATTGTCGTTGGCGCGGATCATTGCGCGCTCGATGAACAGCCCGTCGATGCGGCTGGGATTGTCGATCGCATCGGTCAGGCCGCGGCCCGGTTCGAGATCGAGCGTCAGCGCGCCGGTGCCGAAATGAACGTCGAGATCGAGCAGCGCGGTCGGCATCTTGTGATCCGCGCTGAGCATCCAGGCGAGCGAGGTGGCGATCGTCGATGCACCGACACCGCCGCGCGTGCCGACCACGGCAGTCGCGATATGGCGCTTGGTCGCAGCGCCGTCGGCGCCGCGCGGGCTGGCAAAGATCGACTGCGCCTGAACCAGCGTGTCGCGCAAGTGTCCCGGCGACAGCGGCTTGAGCAGATAGTCCTGGATCCCCGACGCGACGAGGTCGCGATAGAGACGCACGTCGTTTACCTGGCCGACGGCGATGACCACCGTGCCCGGTTCGCACACTTCGGCCAGCGCATTGATGTCGTTGAGCGGATCGCCGCTTTCCGACAAGTCGACCATCAGGATCGCCGGGCTGGCCGTGATCGCCAGCGACTGAATGGCGTTTCTGAGGCCGCCCTTCATGACCTTTTCAGGCGGCCAGCCCATGTCGATAGCCACCGAGCGCAGGGTATCGAGCGTGACATCATCGCACACGAAGGCCGAAAAGATGTCGCGGTTGCCGGTTTTCCAAGGCGCGTTCATCGCGTGAAGTCCTTATATGCTTGCTGCCCGAAGGAATGGCTTATTGTGTGGCCTGCTGTTTCAGCGCCTGCGCTCCGGTCGGGCCCTTGGTGCGGTAGGCCTCGATCGCCTTGGTGTTGGTCTGCACGACGGTGTCGCCGCTGCCGCTCTGGCCGTGGACGAGGTCTTCCTTGTTGGCGACCATCGCCGCCAGATTGGAACTGACCGCGCAGCCATAGTTGCGCGAGGTGCCGTTGGTGTAATTGGCATCGGAATGGGCCGACCAGTCGGGGCATCCCGGCACACTGGCCGTGGCGCGAGACACCACGACGCGAACCGATCCGGCGGGGATCGCGCCCTCGGTCACCGGGGCAACCTGATCGAGGATCAGCCCGAACTGTGCCGCTACGGCTTCGACCGCGGCATGGGTGGCACCGGATTCGGCGGGATCATCAAGCGCGATATGGTCGCCATACTTGAGCCCCAGCGCGCCGAACCAGTCCTTCAACCGATGCTGTTGCACCGGGTCGAGCCCGCCATTGGGCGAGGGCGTCAGATCAAAGGTGTAATTGGTATGTTCGACCACCGGCTGATGCACGTTGTCGAGGGTGCGGTTGGTCGGCATGCCGCCGCAACCGGCGAGCATGAGGCCGATCCCGACAGCAAGTGCGCCCGTGCCGAGGCGCAAGGCCCCAAACTTGCGGGTATGGCGGGCAGAAAGGGCCGCAACGGGATGATGCTTGGGCGTCATGACAGTTTCGCCTTTCACTGGATGCTGAAGCCGGGCTGCGCATCGGCGCTGGCCTCGCGCTTGCCCCTGGTACGTGCCCTGTTGGCGGCGTCGGGGTCTGCGGCGTCGGGTGCGACGGCGCCGATCTTCGGCCTGTCTGCCGGTGGGGCAGGCGGGGTCGAGGATTGCGTTGCCGGCTTTTCGATCGGCATGGGCCGGGTCGCGCCCTTGCTGTCGGCGCTTTCCTGGTTGCCGAGCAATTGCTGCACCGCGTCCGCACTCTTGAAGCCGTCTGTGGGCAAGTGGATCTGGTTCGCTTCGACCGGATTGACCAGGTACGGCGTGACCACGATGACCAGTTCGGTCTCACCCTTCTGGAACGCGGTCGAACGGAACAGCGACCCGAGCACCGGGATGTCGCCGGCCCCCGGCATCTTGGTGATCGTGTTGGAACTGGTGTTCTTGAGCAGCCCGGCGATCATGAAGCTTTGCCCCGAGCCCAGTTCGACCGTGGTTTCCGCGCGGCGCACAGACAGCCCCGGGATCGAGTATCCGCTGATCGTCACGGCGCCCTCGGTCGTCAGTTCGGACACTTCGGGCCGCACGCGCAGCGAGATCCGCCCGTTGGCAAGCACTGTCGGCGTATAGGACAGGCTGACCCCGTATTTCTTGAATTCGACCGAGACCGTGCCGAGGCCGGAACTCATCGGAATGGGATATTCCCCGCCTGCCAGAAATTCGGCGGTTTCGCCCGACAGCGCAGTCAGATTGGGCTCGGCCAGCGTCGTGACCAGGCCGATCGTTTCGCCAAGGTTGAGCGTGCCGAGCAGATCGAGCCCGAGCACATGGCCTGCGGCTGCCAGCGTGGTGCCGGTGCCTGTGGCCGGGACCGATGTGCCCGGCATCTGCACGACGGCTCCGGTAATCGGGCTGATGGTATAGCCCGTCACGGTGGATGCGTTTACACCCATCGGCATGCCCGGTGCATAATACGTCGACGTGGAACCCTGGCCGATGCCGTACTGGAATCCGCTGGACGTGTTGATGCTGGTCAGGTTCGAACTGATATTGCGGGTCAGCGAGCGGCTGACTTCGGCGATCTTGACGCTCAGGTTGACCTGCAGCGGGGTCGCTATTTTCAGCCGGCTGATCACATTGGTTTTTTCGCCGACGAAGGCTTTTACCAGACGTTCCGCCTCGGCGGCGTCTTCGGGCGCGGCGACCGTGCCGGTCAGCAGCACGGTGTTGTTCATCGTCGCCGTGGCGATATGCGCATCGGGCATGGCAAGGTGCAGCATCTGGTCGATGCTGTCGAGATTGTTGCCGACCCGGATATTGGCCGACCACACGATTTCGCCGCGCGAATTGCTGGCATAGATGGTGGTTTCGCCGCCTGCCTTGCCAAAGACATAGAGCTGATTGCCCGATTTGACCTGAACATCGGCGATGGTGTCATTGGCGACAAACACGTCCGACATCGAGGCGGGCAGGGTGACCAGTTCGCCGCGACCGATGCCGAGCGCCAGCGAACGGGCCGGTGCGGTTACGCCCGGTGTGCCGAGCAGCATCGGCGGCGTGGCATTGGCATGCCGCTGGGGCAGCCCATGGGGCTTTTGGTGTAGCGGTTTTGCCGCCAGCGGGGCGACAAGCGCGGGCAGTGCGGCGATCACCGCCACGCTCAGCGCCGAAGATACGAAACGCAGTTTCATCGTCTTGCCTTTCGCGCGGATGTCGTTCGCGTCGGTAACAGCCGGGATGGCGGGCCCCTTGAGGCTGATCGGACAGGTGCGGCGATGCATGATCAGAACACTCCCATCGGGCCGATCGGCACGATCCGGGGCATCGGCGCCACCGGCACCTCGACCGTGTCCTTGCCGCGGGTGATGCGCACCGATTGGCCATGGTGAACCATGATCGCGGCAGGCGCGCCCGGCGTCGGCCCGCCCGTCGCGGCATGAACGTTTTCATTGATGCCGTTGATCGCATTGGCCGAAGGCATCGTCTTGCGCTGGAACCGCGATACGTCGCCGCCGGTGACAAAGCTGGTGCTCTTGTCGACAGGCTTGGTGATCGCGGCCTTGAGCAGGCGATCTTCTTCCTGCCTGCTCGCGCCGTTGGGCACTTTGACCTGGCCCGAGGCGACGGCCTGTTCGAGTTCGGCCGAATTGTCGGCGATCGAGCGCAGCGAGAGGCTGATCGTGCCGATCGATTCGGCAACCGACAGTTCCTCGGCGATCTTGGGCGTGGTTTCCACGGTCACCAGGCTGAAACCCTTGACGCGGGTGTGCCCGTCGACAGTTTCCTGATCGGTCGACTGGTCGGTTGCCAGCACGCGCAAATTCTTGAGGATCGTTTCGGTCGCGCGCAGCGGCTGGCTTTCGCCTTCGCCCTTGACCGACTGGGTCAGGAGGAGATCGACATGATCGCCGGGGAAGACAAACCCGGCGACGCCGGTGCGGCTGCTGACCGGAATGGTGACGGCGCGCATGCCGGGCCCGAGCGCGGCGGCAAGAAAGCCGCGGTCACCGGGCGCAACCAGCGAACCGGTCGTTACCGGCTGGCCTGCGGTGATCGGGTTCTTGACGACCGTGCCAAGCAGCTTGGCCATGTCGATCTTGTCCTGCAGGAAATAGGCATCCTGCACGAGATCCTTGGGCCAGGGCTGAAAGGACACCGAATCCGCAGTGATGATCGTGCCCACCGGCAAAGCCCGCTGGGCCACCAGAACTTTGGGGCCTTCCATCAATTTGGCCGCAGCCGCTGCCTGCGGCGCACTGCCGCCGATCAGCAAGGCCCGTGCGAGCAGGCTCGTGGCTAGAGCCACGAACAAGGCTCCGACCAGCAAAAACAGCTTCTTCCTGTCCATGGCTCTCGTATCCCGCCCTTAATCCGAACCTGCTATCAATCGGCCAAATTGGTTAAGATTGGCCTAGTCGTGCGTTGCCGCATGTATCGTGCCGTTACGGACGGTTTTGCACCGACCAGACGGTTGTATCTGCATGGCTATTGGCCGCGCCCGGGTCGCTGCAACGATTGTGCGGCGGGGCCCTGACCATGGAACACGACATGCGCCTGCCCCGGATTGGGCCCCGGATTGGGCCCCGGATTGGGGATGCCCCAGGCGATTCCATCGTGCCAGTGGGCAACGTCGGCGCTGGCCAGAGTCCACAGACCCGCCAGCGCAATCGCCACCCCATAAGGAATTTTCAGCCGACCGGTCTGGCGGCGCGTCACGTGCCACATGCCCAGCACCACGGTCAGCACGCCGCCCGCAATGGCCATGACCAACAGCAGGCGAAGGAACAGAACCGCCGGAAGCCACAGTGCCAGCGCGGTCAAAAGCTTGACATCGCCGCCCCCCATGGCGCGGATCGCGAACAGGCCAGCCAGCACCATAAAGGTTGCCAGCGCAAGACCCACCTGCATGACCATTCCCGGCCATAACGACAGCCCCGTTGCCCACCAGAACAGCGGTGCGCCCAACGCAATTGCGGCGTTGAGCCAGTTGTCGATCTGGCGGCGGCGGATGTCGGTGAATGCGGCAACCAGCAGCGCGATTGCCAAGGCCCCCACCAGTCCGTAAACGATCCATGTTCCCTGCATGACGGGTCTTATGCGGGACAATCACTTACTAAACGGTAACCAACATCCGTCGCGGATTTCGGCGCGGATTTCGGCGAAGAGGCAGGCATTGGCGGATACCCCCCATCCCAAGGCCCCGGAAACGGTGCGCCGCGCCATCCCGGATCATGCGCTGGAATCGGTGTGGCGCGCGCCGGATCGGTTTGCCATCCGTCGCATCGACTGGTCCGGTCGGCAGCGTGATGACGAGGCGCCGCGCGGCTCCTTGCTATTCCTCCCCGGACGCGCGGATTTCTACGAGAAATATCTCGAAACGCTTGACGGCTGGCACCGCCAGGGCTGGCGCGTGACCGCGCTGGACTGGCGCTGGCAGGCCGGATCGGGGCGCTATCATCGCGATTCCAGGATCGGCGGAACGCACGATTTTGCCACATGGGTCAATGATTTGGCCGATTTCTGGGCGTCCTGGGCCGCAGCCAGCCCGGGGCCGCGCGTGTTGGTCGGGCATTCGATGGGCGGGCACCTTGCCCTGCGCGCCGTGGCCGAGGCAAAAATGCGCCCCGATGCGCTCGTGCTGAGCGCGCCGATGCTGGGCTTCGTGACCCCCGTTCCCGAACGGCTGCAACCGGCATTTGCGCGGTTCATGTGCCGAATTGGTGATAGCGCCCGCCCGGCGTGGAAAGATGGCGAGCGCCCCGGTGACAGCGCTGCCAAGCGTGGCCTGTCGTTGACTCACGATGCCGACCGCTATGCCGACGAAGCGTGGTGGCGCGAGCGCAGACCCGAACTGGACCTTGGCCCGGCAAGCTGGGACTGGGTGCGCAAGGCGAGCGAATCGGTAATGCGGCTGGCCGAGCCGGGCCTGATCGAATCGGTCGACGTGCCGGTGCTGACGCTGGCGGCGCGCCATGATGCGCTGGTATCATGGCCGGCGATTGCCCGCGCGGTGGCAAGGCTGCCACATGGCGAGCTGGTCGAATTCGGTCGCGAAGCCGCCCACGAATTGCTGCGCGAGGCCGATCCGGTCCGCGAGCGCGTGCTTGCACAGATCGATTGTTTCCTCGATCGCGTAGCGCCACCCCGTTTCCCTTCCTGACCTGAGACCCGATTTCATGACCGACATTCCCGTTGCCACGCCGCAAGATCTCGATTCGCCGTTCGACATCGTCATTGTCGGGGCGGGCATGGCCGGGGCCAGCCTTGCCGCCGAGTGTGCGAGCACGGGCAGGGTTCGCGTGCTGATGGTCGAAGCCGAGGATGCCCCCGGCTATCACACGACCGGGCGCTCGGCGGCGTTTTGGGAAGAAAGCTATGGCGGGCCGGGCGTCGTCCCGCTGACTCTGGCGTCGGGCGCGTTCCTTGCCGAGCACGGATTTCTTGCCCCCCGCGCCGGGCTGACGATCGGTCGGGCGGAAGATCGGGAACGGATCGAGGGATTTGTCGATCGCTTTGCCGCGCTCGGCGTCGATGTCCGGCTGATGGATCGGGCGCAGATTGCCGCGCAAGTGCCGGGCTTGCGGCCGGAATGGTGTTTTGGCGCTTATGAGGCGCGCGGCGCGGACATCGATGTCGCCGGGTTGCATCAGTATTATCTGGCGCTGGCGCGGCGATCCGGCAGCGTGCTCAAGGTCCGTGCGCGGATCGAGACGATTGCGCGCGAAGGCGCCGGTTGGCAGTTGGCCTGGCCGGGCGGGAGCGTGCGCGGCGCGATCATCGTCAATGCCGCGGGCGCCTGGGCCGACGGGGTGGCTGCGCTGGCGGGCGCCGCGCCGCGCGGCATTACCCCCTTGCGCCGCACGATCGTGCAATTGCGCACCGATCCCTTGCCGCCTGCGGACATGCCGCTGACGTTCGGGATCGACGAGGATTTCTATTTCAAGCCGCAGAGCGGGCGCCTGCTTGTCTCTCCCCACGACGAAACCCCCGATGTTGCGCACGATGTCGCGCCCGAAGAGATCGATGTGGCGATTGCCGTCGATCGCATGGAGCATGTGCTCGACTGGCGCATTGCCGCGCTCGAACGGCGCTGGGCGGGATTGCGCAGTTTTTCGCCCGATCGTCTGCCGGTCTATGGCTTCGATGCGCGGGTGCCCGGCTTTTTCTGGTTCGCCGGGCAGGGCGGGTTCGGCATCCAGACCGCGCCGGCGGCGGCGCGGCTGGGGGCGCAACTGGTGCTTGGTCTGGGGCGCGACGCGATGACCGAGACGCTTGACGCCGAACGGTATGCGCCGGGCCGTTTTTAGGCCGCCTTGGCCGCGTCGCTGGCGAGTTTGTCGACGCGCTCGTTTTCGATGTGGCCGTCGTGACCTTTGACCCAGATCCATTCGACTTTGTGCGGCCGCGCGGCTTCGACCAGCGCGCGCCACAAGTCTTCGTTCTTGACCGGCTTGTTGTCAGCGGTCTTCCAGCCCTTTTTCACCCAGCCGAACATCCATTTGGTCATGCCGTCGATGACATAGCGGCTGTCGGTGTGCAGCTTTATCGCGCACGGTTCGCGCAGCGCCTGAAGCGCGCGCAGCACGGCCGTCATTTCCATACGGTTGTTGGTGGTCGCCGGGTCAGAGCCGGACAGCTCCTTTTCGGTAGCTCCAGCGCGCAACAATGCGCCCCAGCCGCCTTTGCCGGGATTGCCCTTGCACGCGCCGTCGGTAAAAATCTCAATCGTTTTCAATCAAAAAGTCCCGTGTTGTCGCGATAGAATGTGAGCCGATGGGCCAGCGGCAAGGGATCCTTGCGCGTGACCAGCGCATCGGCCGGCGTGTTGATCCAGTCATAGGCGCGGCTCATCATGAAGCGCATCGCCGCCCCTTGCGCGAGCAGCGGCAGCGCGGCGCGTTCGGCGGCGGACAGCGGACGCACCGCTTCATAGCCTTCGATCATCGCGCGCGACAGGTCTTCGCGAAACGTGCCGTCGACCGTGTCCCAGCACCAGGCAAGATGCGTCACGGCAAGGTCATAGGCGGTGATGTCGTTGCAGGCGAAATAGAAATCGATCAGGCCGGTGATCGTGTCGCCAAGCACCAGCACATTGTCGGGAAACAGGTCGGCATGGATCACCCCTTGCGGCAAATCGGTCGGCCAGGCTTCGGCAAGGCGGGGCAATTCCTCGGCAACCAGCCGCGCGAACGCGGGATCGATCGCAGCCAGCCCGGTCTCGCCGCAGGCCTCGGCGAGGCGGCGCCATTCGGCGATGCCCATGCCGTTGGCGCGCGTCGCGGGAAAATCGGCCGCCGCCCGATGCAGGTGCGCCAGCTCGCCGCCGACTGCGCGCGCCTGGCCGGGGGTCGGCACACTGACCGAAACGCCGGGCAGAAATTCGATCAGCGCCACGGCCTTGTCGCCGATCCGGCGGTACAGCGCGCCGTCGCGATCATGGATCGTGCGCGGCACCGGGCAGCCGTTGGCCGACAAGTGATCGAGCAGCGACAGAAAATAGGGCAATTCGACGATGTCGATGCGGAATTCGTACATCGTCAGGATATAGCGCGCGCCGGTCCCGTCGCGGCCCGTGGTCTCGATCAGCCAGTTGCTGTTCGAAACGCCCTCGGCAATGCCTTTGGCGCTGACCAGCGTGCCGACATCATAGTTCGCGATCAGCGCGGCCATCGCCTCTGCGCCGAGGTGGGTATAGACTGCCATTGTCGTCCGCTTTCACTCGACCGGCATGCTGTCGAGCAACTGCCTGGGAAGCTTGAACACCATGTGTTCTTCGGCGGTGGTCACGGTTTCGGTGGTGATGGCGCGAAACTGTGCCAGCCGATCGATCACTTCGCGCACGAGCACTTCGGGCGCGGAGGCGCCGGCGGTCACCCCAATCGTGGTCACGCCGTCGAGCCAGTCGGCGGTGATTTCGTCGGCGCGCTGAATCAACTGGCCGCGTGCGCCGCCGCGCTGGGCCACTTCGACCAGCCGCAGCGAATTGGAACTGTTGGGCGCGCCGATCACCAGGATCAGGTCGCAGGCTTCGGCAATCGCCTTGACCGCAGCCTGGCGGTTCGATGTGGCATAGCAGATGTCTTCGGCGCGCGGGCCGACGATGCCCGGATAGCGGACTTTCAACGCGGCAATGATCGCGGCGGTATCGTCGACCGAAAGCGTCGTCTGCGTCAGATAGGCCAGCGGCAGATCCGCAGGCAGGTCGAGCGTGGCGACATCCTCGACGGTTTCGACGAGCGAAATGTCGCCTTGCGCCACCTGGCCCATCGTGCCGATCACTTCGGGATGGCCGCGATGGCCGATGAACAGGATGTGGCGCCCCGCCTCGACCTGCCGTTCGGCCTGACGATGGACCTTGCTGACCAGGGGGCACGTCGCATCGAGCCAGTCGAGCCCGCGCGCGGTGGCATCGGCGGGCACGCTTTTGGGCACGCCATGCGCGGAAAATACGACCGGCGCGCCATCGGGCACGTTGTCCAGTTCTTCGACAAAGACCGCGCCCTTGGCTTTCAGCCCGTCGACGACATAGCGGTTATGGACGATTTCGTGGCGGACATAGACCGGCGCGCCATAGCGGGCGATGGCCCGCTCGACGATTTCGATCGCGCGGTCGACGCCCGCGCAAAAACCGCGCGGCGCCGCGATCAGCACGTGTAACGGTTGAGTCGACGCGGTGGCGTCCTGTGCCGGATGGTGGGTCATGAGCAAGGCCCTTAGCAGCGGCGGGGGCGTCTCACAAATGCCGATCTCAACCTGTCCCACTGCAACTGTCATTGCCCAAAGCGACGGGGCTGGCTAGAGAGGGGGGCGGGCAGGCGCGTGGCGCCTGCCCGATATGAAGCCTGCCCGATATGAAGATAGACAAGCCCTAAGGATTGCGCGCCCCGATGTTCGCCAAACTCCCCCGACTTGCCCGGAACGGCGCGCTTGTTTCGCTGCCCCTCATGGTATCGATGCTGGCGCTGGCCGGTTGTTCCAAGAACCATGGCGAACTGGTGGTCGACGATACCGTCGGCGTGACCGCGCTGCGCAGCCCGTGCCCGATCGTCGAAATTCCCGAGATGACCGGCGATGTCACCGTGCTGGCCCCCGACCGCGTCGATGTCGGGGCGATCGATACGGTCGCCGCGATCACCAATTTGCGCAGCCACTGCAACGACGTCATGCGCCTGCCGCAATTGACGACGCATGTCGATTTCGACGTGGTGGCCCGGCGCACCGATACGCATGGCGCGCGTCATATCGATTTTCCCTATTTCTCGGTGGTCCAGCGCGCCGGCACGACGATTGTCGCCAAGCACGTCGCGACCATCGGGGTCGATTTTGCCGATGGGCAGGCCCGCGCCGTGGCGCACGGCACGGCGACGACTCTGGTCAGCCGCGAGGAAGCCTCGCTGCCCGCGCCGATCCGTGCGCGCCTGACGCGCAAGCGCAAGGCGGGCGATGCCGACGCGGCGGTCGATCCGCTGTCGCTGCCCGAAGTCAAGGCGGCGCTGGCCAAGGCGACGTTCGAAGTGCTGATCGGGTTTCAGCTGACCGACCGGCAACTGGCCTACAACGCCACCCGATGAGCGCGTCTGCGACCGGCGGAATTGCGCCGGTCCCGATCCAGTTGGGGCCCTCGTGCGCGGCACGGGGGCTTTCCTTGCTGCATGATTATCCGCTATTGCCGCATTCGAGATCAAATTCATGACCGACACAGCACCTGACAGCGTGATCACCCCTGGCTTCAATGCAGGACGGGCGCTATTCGCCGAATTCGCCGCCGTGATCGATGGCGCGCTCGATGCGCTCGTGGCAGCGGGCTCTTTGCCCGCAGGTCTGTCGCGCGGCGCCGTGACGACCGAGCCGCCGCGCGATCCCGCGCATGGCGATCTGGCCACCAATGCGGCGATGGTGCTGGCCAAGCCTGCAGGCACCAATCCGCGCGCGCTGGCCGGTCTGCTGATCGCCGAGCTGGTCAAGGATCCGCGCGTTACCGGGGCGGAAATCGCCGGGCCCGGCTTCATCAATCTGCGCCTGACGCCCGCCACCTGGCTTGGCGAATTGCGCCTGATCGCGCGGGCGGGCGATGACTATGGCCGTTCGACGCTCGGCCACGGCAGCGTGGTCAATGTCGAATATGTCTCGGCCAATCCGACCGGGCCGATGCACATGGGCCATTGCCGGGGCGCGGTCGTCGGCGATGCCTTGGCGACATTGCTGGCCTTTGCCGGGCACAAGGTCATTCGCGAATACTATATCAACGATGCCGGGGGGCAGGTCGATGTGCTCGCCCGCTCGGTGCATATCCGCTATCGCGAAGCGCTGGGCGAAGCGGTCGGCGACATTCCCGAAGGGCTGTATCCGGGCGATTATCTGGTCCCCATCGGGCAGGCGCTCGCCGCCGAATTCGGCGATCGCTATGCCGCCGCGCCCGAATCCGACTGGCTGATCGCGTTCCGCACGCGCGCGGTTGCGGCGATGATGGCGATGATCCGCGACGATCTCGCGCTGCTGGGCATTCACCACGACGTGTTCAGCTCCGAAGCCGAATTGCAGGCGGCGGGCAAGCCGGCCAAGGCCGAAGCCTGGCTGCGCGCGCACGATCTGGTCTATGACGGCCTGCTCGAAGCGCCCAAGGGCAAAGTCGCCGAAGACTGGGAGCCGGTCGAACTGCCGCTGTTCCGTTCGACCCGGTTTGGCGACGATCAGGATCGCCCGATCCGCAAATCCGACGGAAGCTGGACCTATTTCGGCGCCGATCTCGCCTATCATTTCCAAAAGGCGGAAACCGCCGACGCGCTGGTCGACATCTGGGGCGCCGATCATGCGGGGACGGTCAAGCGGATCAAGGCGGCGGTTGCCGCGCTGACCGGCGCCGCCGGGGGCACGCCCAAGCCGTTCGAAGTCAAGCTGGTACAGATGGTCCAGCTGCTGCGCGATGGTCAGCCGGTCAAGATGTCGAAGCGCGCGGGGACTTTCGTCACGCTGGCCGATGTCGTGCGCGAAGTGGGCCGCGATGTCGTGCGCTTCACCATGCTGACGCGCAAGCCCGACGCGCAGATGGATTTCGATTTCGCCAAAGTGGTCGAAGCCTCGAAGGACAATCCGGTGTTCTATGTGCAATATTGCCATGCCCGGGTCTGTTCGACGTTGCGCAAGGCGGCGGCCGAAGGGCTCGCGCCGGGCGATGCCGTGCTCGATCGGCTGGGCGAGGAGGAACTGGCGCTGGTGCGCCTCGCCGCGCAGTTCCCGCGCGTGATCGAAAGTGCGGCTCAGGCGCGCGAACCGCATCGTGTGGCATTCTTTCTTAACGATCTTGCCGCAGGGTTCCATGCGTATTGGAACATCGGCAATGACCGGCCCGAAAAGCGCTACATCGTTGCCGGCGATGATGCACTGACTGCCGCGCGGCTCTTCCTCGCGACGCAGATCGGGCAGGTCATCAAGAACGGGCTCGCCATCCTGGGTGTGACGGCAGCCGAAGAATTGTAACACCCGCGCGAAGCAAGGGAACACGGGGTCGATGCACGCAGACGAACACGGCGAAGCCGAAACCGCGCAGAACGGACCGTTTCATGGCGACGAAGCGCATGAAGCTGCGCCGTCGCTCGATCTGGGCGAGGAAGAACGCCTGCCCTGGCTGGAAAGCGCCGACGATTTCGAGGCGGAGCAGGCCAAGCGCGGCCATCACCGCCTGATCGCGGCGGCGGTTGTCGCGCTGATCGTGCTCGCGCTGCTGGTTGACGGGATCTACTGGCTGACTCATCGCGGCGGCCCGGCCAAGCCTGCCGACGGCAGCCTGATCGAAGCGAGCAAGGAACCTTATAAAGTCGCGCCGGGCGATCCGGGCGGCAAGAAATTTGCCGGTACGGGCGATTCGAGCTTCAAGGTCAGCCAGGGCGAACACCCCGATGCCAGCCTGGCCGGCAGCGCGGGCACGACCCCGCCGCCTGCTGCCGCGCCATCGGCATCGCCCACGCCTTCGGCAGCCGCGAAAGAGCCCGCGCATGAAGCTTCTCCGGCCAAGCCTGCCGGAGGCGGTGTCGCGGTTCAGGTCGGCGCCTATTCGAGCAATGCCCTGGCCGAAGCGGGCTGGGCGCGGCTGACTGCCGGGCACGATCTGCTCAAGGGGCTGGGCCATCGCGTGGTCGAGGGCAAGGCGGACATCGGTACGGTCTATCGTCTGCAGGCGCTGGCCTCCGATGGCAGCGCGGCGACCAGCCTGTGCAGCCATCTCGAAGCCGATGGCGTAAAGTGCCAGGTCAAGCGCTGATCTTTTTCCCCCACCGGTTCAAGCCTCGCGCTTGCCGACGGGGCGGCCTTTGCGCCATGTTCGATCGATCATGCTACCGGCAATATTTGGCCTTTCCGGCCCCGTCCTGACCGCCGAAGAGCGCGCTTTCTTTCGCGATGCCGATCCGGCCGGCTATATCCTGTTTGGCCGCAATGTGGTCGATCGGGCGCAGTTGCGCGCACTGACCGATGATTTGCGCGCGCTTCACGGGCGCGCGCAGACGTTCATCTGCATCGATCAGGAAGGTGGCCGCGTGGCGCGGATGAAGCCGCCGCAATGGGGCCCTTATCCGCCGCAAGGGGTGTTTGCCCGGCTTTATGACCTTGCGCCCGTCAGCGCGATCGAGGCGGCGCGTGCCAATGCCGAAGCGCTCGGCCTCGATCTGGCCGAAGCCGGGATCACGGTCGATTGCCTGCCCTTGCTCGATGTGCGCCAGCCCGGCGCGGATGACGTGATCGGCGATCGCGCTTTGGGCGCCGAGCCGATGCGCGTTGCCGCCTTGGGCCGCGCCGTGCTCGACGGGCTTGCCCGCGCGGGCGTGACCGGCGTGGTCAAACATATCCCCGGGCATGGTCGCGCGACTGCCGACAGTCACAAGGCGCTGCCGACCGTGACCGCCGATGGCGCCGATCTCGAAACCGATCTCGCCCCGTTTCGCGCGCTGGCCGATGCGAAAGTGGCGATGACCGCGCATGTCCGCTTTACCGCGTGGGACGACAGCGCGCCGGCCACCCTGTCGGCGCGGGTGATCGGCGATGTGGTGCGCGGTGCGATCGGGTTTTCCGGGCTGCTGCTGTCCGACGATTTGGACATGGAGGCGCTGACCGGCACGATTCCCGAACGTGCGGCGCGCGCGCAGGCGGCTGGCTGCGACCTTGCGCTCAATTGCTGGGCGCGGATGGACGACATGATCGGCATTGCCGCCGCGCTCGCACCGATGAGCGACGACAGCGCGGCACGACTGACGCGCGCGCTGGAGGCGACCGACATTGCCCCCGTCGATCTGGCCGAACGCCACGGCGCGCTGGTGGCCCGGCGCGATGCGCTGCTGGCGTTGGTGGAATGAGCGAAGCGCAACCCGTTCTGGAGACCGAGGACGGGGCCGACTGGCTGCCGATCGCTTCGGCGCCGGGCGGGCCGGGACCGGGTGGGCCGGGACCGGGTGGGGATGATGCGCTCTATCTCGAACTCGATGGCTGGGAAGGGCCGCTCGATCTGCTGCTCGATCTCGCGCGGCGGCAAAAGGTCGATCTGCGCCGGATCTCGATTCTCGATCTGGTCGATCAGTACCTCGTCTATATCAACCGCGCTTGCGCGCTGCGGCTTGAGCTTGCGGCGGACTATCTGGTGATGGCGGCCTGGCTGGCCTATCTCAAATCGCTGCTGCTGCTGCCGCGCGATCCGGAAATGCAGCCGAGCCCCGAAGAACTGGCGCTGCGGCTGCAATTGCGGCTGCAACGGCTGGGTGCGATGCGCGAGGCGGCGTCGCGGTTGATGGCGCGCGACCGGCTGGGCCGCGACGTGTTTATGCGCGGCGCGCCCGAAGGGATCAGCATCGACCGCAAGGCGCGCTGGATCGTCGGGCTGTACGACGTGATCCAGGGCTATGGCACGATCAAGGCGCGCAATGCGCCGGTGGTGCATATCGTCCGCGAACGCCCGGTGATTACGCTCGAAGCCGCGCTTGAACGCGTGGCGCGGTTGCTGGGCGTGGCGCGCGACTGGGTCGATCTGCGCGCCTTTCTGCCGCGTGTCGAGCCGGGGGCCGATCCCCGGCTGACTCGCTCGGCCCTGGCGTCGAGCTTTGCCGCCGCGCTGGAACTGGCCAAGCAGGGCAGGGCCGAACTGGCGCAAGACGACGTGTTCGGGCCTTTGCGCTTGCGCGCGGCGCAGGCGCATGCGGCATGACCGGGCTCGAATGACCGGGGTCGAGGATGATCTGGTGCGCGCGGTCGAGGCGACGCTGTTTGCGTCCGAGATCCCGCTCACCCCCGAAGAGATCAGCCGCCATCTCGGCGGTGCCACGGTGCGCCCCGCGCTCGAATCGCTTGTCGCGCACTATGCCGGGCGCGGGGTCGAACTCGTCGAGCGCGGCGGGCGCTGGCATTTCCAGACCGCGCCCGACCTCGCGCATCTTTTGCGGCGCGAACGCGAAGAGCCGCGCCGACTGTCGCGCGCGGGCGTGGAGGCGCTGGCGATCATTGCCTATCACGAGCCGGTCAGCCGCGCCGAGATCGAGGCGATTCGCGGGGTGCAGACCGCGCGCGGGACGCTCGACGTGTTGATGGAGGCGGGCTGGGTGCGCATTGCCGGGCGCCGCGAAGGGCCGGGGCGACCGACGATCTATGCCACGACGCCGGCGTTCCTTGCGCATTTCGGTCTGACCTCGCGCCGCGATCTGCCGGGGATCGACGAATTGCGCGCCGCCGGGCTGCTCGATCCGATCGATGCGGTCTATGCCGCGCTGACCGGCGAAACCGACGAATAGCCGCACCCTTTCGACAAGAGGCGCAATTTGTATCGCCCTTGCGTCTGGCGGTTGGCGCAAAAAGCGCCTATCTGGAGCGCAAGAAGGAGATTTACGATGGGTGGCCTGTCTCTACCGCACCTGATTGTTCTGGCGTTGGTGGTCCTGATTCTGTTCGGTCGCGGCCGGATTTCCGACATGATGGGCGATTTCGGCAAGGGCATCAAAAGCTTCAAGGAAGGCATGGCCGACGAAAACAATCGTCCGGTAACGCCGCCTCCGTCGCAGCTTCCCGCTTCGCAGGCTCCTCAGGCCCCCGCTCCGACGGTGCAGCCGCCTGCGGCCCAGCCGGTTTCCGGCGAACACCAGGGCCCGACCGGCGCTGCATGAGCTGTCTTTTGCGCGCTGATTGCCGGCTGGCCTGACCCATGTTCGATATAGCCCCTTCCGAATTCCTGCTGATTGCGATCGTGGCCGTGGTGGTCATCGGGCCCAAGGACTTGCCGATGGCGTTGCGCACGGCGGGCCGGTGGATCGCGCGCGTCCGGCGCGTGTCAAACCATTTCAAGGCCGGCGTCGAAACCATGATCCGCGAGGCGGAAATGGAAGAGATGGAGCGCAAGTGGCGCGAACAGAATGCCGCGATCATGGCCGCCACCCCGGTCGTCGATCCGGCTTCGCTGCCGATGGTGGAGCATGGCGCACTCGAGCATGCGCCCGTGGAACATCTGCCGATCGATCCGCTTGTCGCCGCGCACGCCCCGACGGAACCGATGCACGAACTGCCCGCGCCTTCCGCGCCCGAGGCTTCCGCCGCCACGCATCCTGACCATACGGCATGATCAACGACATCGACCAGACGCAGGCCCCGCTGCTCGACCACTTGCTCGAACTTCGCACGCGCCTGTTGCGCGCGATCTATGCGCTGGTGATCG
>Ga0302157_10000779_pt1 | contig 40623 bp, 35 predicted proteins | sample I_Bog_N3_3_FD_193502 | JGI IMG/M metagenome (GOLD analysis project Ga0302157, IMG submission 193502) | Peat permafrost microbial communities from Stordalen Mire near Abisko, Sweden - I_Bog_N3_3 | ecosystem: Environmental > Terrestrial > Soil > Wetlands > Peat | place: Sweden: Abisko, Stordalen...
CTCGTCCTTCGCCGGCACCACAACGGTCAGCGTGCGTTGTTCGACGGGACCGCGGTCCCAGTCCAGCGTCGATAGGTCCGTCACGCCGGGCAGAAAACGCACCGCGTCGGACGTCCGCCAGCACCATGCCCCGGCCACCAACCACGCCACCGTCTCCGCCACCACGCGCCAGAACTCGCCAGCCTGAAAGTCCACGCCGCTCACGCCACTGCCTCACCAGCCGCGTCATGCAGCACCGGCGCATACCGCGATCCGATCCAGAAGATTCCGGCCGCCAGCACAAACGTAATCAGCGTCACACCCAGCCCATAGCGCAGGTTGGAGTGGTCGCTCACCATCCCGATGATCTTCGGCGAAAACGCATCGCCAAAGACATGGATCGCGAACAGTTGCCCCGCCATCGCCGTCGCGCGCAGATTGCCCGGCACCGCGTTCAGCGTGGCGGCATTCACCGGCCCCGTCCCCAGAAAGATAAGAAACACCGCCACGCCCAGCGCCGGCAGCGTCCATCTCGCAGGCCCAAAGAAGCACAGCACCGCCGGCGGCGCCGCCAGCAGCGCGCTCAGCGCGGGCACCAGGTACAGCGCCCTGTGCGTCCGCTTCGACCACCACTGCGCCAACAACCCGCCAACGACCGTGCCGCCTAGCCCGCACACTACGGTGATGCCGCCCATCACCGTCCCTGCCTTGTCCTGCGAAAACCCGTTCATCCGCTGCAGGAACGACACCATCCACCACGAGATGCCGCCCAGCGAAAACGTCACCGCCGCATACCCCAGGATCGAACACAGATACGCCCGGTTCTTCAGCAGCGACAGCACACCCGCCGTGTCGACCCTCCTCGGCACCCCATGCTCGGGTGCCCCATCCATGACGACAGCTTTACCGTCGGCATGGGTGGGAAGAACACTGCCGGGTGCCCCAGGTCTCGATTCTGAGACCTGGGTTGGACCGCCTCCACCCCGCTTCGGCTCCTTCATCAGCACCAGAATCAGCACCGCAATCACCGCGCCCGGTATCGCCGACGCCACAAACGCCATCCGCCATCCGTAGGCGTGCCCAATCATGCCGCCGGCCAGGTACCCCAGCGCCGCGCCCACCGGGATCGCCACATTGAACACCGTCAGCACGGCGTTGCGCTGGTCTTCGGCAAAGTAGTCTGCCAGCAGCGCCGGAGCAAAGATCCCAAAGCTCGCCTCGCCCACTCCCAGCGCCGCGTGGCGCAGGTTCAGGGACATATAGCTGTGTACGCTCGCCGTCCAGAAGTTCATCGCCGCAATCGCCAGCGCCGCAATCACGATCATCGGCTTGCGCGGAAACCTGTCACCCAGCCAGCCCGTCACCGGCGACGACAGCACATACGCCACGAAGAACCACATCGTCAGCGACCCGATCTGCTCATCTGACAGATGGAACTGCCCCTTCACCTGCTCCTGCACCGCTGGCAGGATGTAGCGGTCCAGGTAGTTCACAAAGTTCATCGCCGTCAGCAGCACCAGCGCCACGGTCGCTCCGGCGACCGCGCTTCCCCTCGGCTTCGTCGCTGTAGCGGCCATCCCCATCCTCAGCCGAGCATATCAGGCTGCCAGCACCTTATCCGCATTGCGCAGAATGATGCTCCAGCCCTCGTGCGTCCGCTCCGCCCACTCGCTCGCCACCCCCGTGCTGGTCAGCTTCAAGTCACACCCTGCGTTACACGGCACAATCTCCATCGTCACGGTCGATACCGCCTGCGAGTACTTCGGCACGCCGAAGGTAAACACTATCTTCCGTGGCCGCTCCAGCTCCAGATACTCGCCTACGTGGTTCACGTCTTCCCCGTTGCGCCGCTCGGTGAACAGGTACTTCCCGCCCACCCGCGCATCTATCTCCGAAGTCATCACCCTGCCGGCCGGCGTCCGGAACAGGAACTTGGACGCAGTGGCCGCATCCAGAAATCCGTCATAGACCCGCTCCGCGGATACTGCAAAACGGTGGTGTACGGTAATGGTGACGCTGTCCTCATCGCTCATCTCTGCTCTCCTAAGGTGCGACGGCCTCTCCCGCATCGCCCTTCAGTGTAGTCCTGAGCAAAGATTGACGCTGCCCTACCGCATCTCTTCCGTCCGCGGATACCGCGCCGTCACCACGGTCGAGATCCCGCCCCGCGGCCTGAAGTCGCCCTTAATCTCCGCCCACACCGGGTCCGTAGCCTTCACCACGTCGTCCAGCACCTGGTTCACGATGTTCTCCTGGAAGATACCGAGGTTCCGATAGGTGAACAGGTACTCCTTCAGCGACTTCAGTTCCAGGCACTTCTCCCGCGGCATGTAGCGGATGGTCAGCACCCCGAAGTCCGGCAGCCCGGTCTTCGGGCACACGCTGGTGAACTCCGGATCGTCAATCAAAATCTCGTACGCTCTGAACTGGTTCTGCCACGTCTCAATCGCGGGAAACTTCGTCTCCAGCCCGGACTTGGCATGGTCGTCGGTGTAGCCGGTGGTGTGTATCGCCATCCCCTCAGTCTATCGCCATCAGTCCCACCGCCTTGTCGTCTTCCATTGCGCCCTTTGCGCCTTTCTTCGCGCCCTCTGCGTGAGCGCTTTTCCTTTCCTCTTATCTCTCGATCTCTACGCTCTAAGCTCATAAAGACCCCTTGCCGCCGCCCACTCTCGTCGCCTCACGACCAAATTCTTGTCAAGCCCCCTCCGGCCGTCTAAATCGCCTAACTCATTGCAAAATATATGAAATAAAGATTGCAAAAACTTGGCGTAGTTATACTGTCCGTTCTGCTATTCTTAAGAAGTAGGGTTAAGTAAGAGAAGTTCCCAGAGCTGCAACGGCACAAGCCGCTTGCAGCTTTTGCTTTGCCTCAAAGCTCAATAGCTCATGGCTCGAAGCTCAACAAAACCCGAGTCAATGCAAGACTGGCTAACTGGAAACTGACAACTGACAACTGACAACTGACAACTGAACAGAAACCCACCCATAACCCCAGGAGAATGAATACTTTGACCATAAAGTCTCTCGAACCAATACTTTGCCCCCGAGGTCACCCGCCAAACCTCTGATTCCAGAGACTTTGAGAAAAAGGGGGAGGGGGGCCCACAAATGGGGAGCTAGTCCCGCCGTCCGAGCGTCGGCTGGTCAGAGCCGCTGCTGGTGGAAGGCGCATTCGGATCGTTGTTCGTCGAACTCGTCCGTCGCAGCGTGGGCTTGTTGCCACCCTTGTTGTCGTTCACGCCCCGCTTGTTCTGGATGCGCGCCAGTCGCGCCTTCACCTGGTCGAACTCCGAGGTCGTCACGAGGTAATCAGGCCGAGCCGGAAGGATCGTCGCAATCTCGTCCTCGATGTTGGCAATGCGATCCGGAGTCGCAGGATGGTCGCTGAACGCCTTGCTCAGCGCTCCAGGCTTGTGCTTCTCCAGCGCGTCCAGCTTCTCAAAGATCGAGACCAGCCCTTGCGGATCGTAACCCGCGCGATACATATACTGCGTACCCAGGTAATCAGCCTCAGCCTCATACTCGCGGCTGAACTGCAGGAAGGTCAGCGGAACCGCCAGTTGCGCAGCCTCATAGATGCCATAACCGGTCCACGTTCCCTGGGTAAAGATCATCAGGGGAATCGAGCCGATCTGCATGTAGTTCATCTTGGTCATCTCGCGCGCCGCGTGGTGCGCTGCAACGTGAGCGATCTCATGCGCCATCACGCCTGCGAGTTCGTCCTCAGAGTCACAAGCCAGAATCAGCCCGGAGTTCACATAGAAGAACCCGCCCGGAAGCGCCATGGCGTTGATCTCGTCGGTGTCCAGCACCTTGATCGTGAAAGGCACCTTCGCATCGGAGTTCTTCACCAGGTTCTGCCCTACGCGGTTCACATACTCCACCACGACCGGATCGGTCACCAGGTGCGAGCTCTTCTCAATCTCCATCGAGTACTGCTTGCCGGTTCCGATCTCCCAGTTGGTCGAGTACCAGTTGCCCATTCCGCGGCCGCCGATGTTGCGCTGCCCCACTGCGTCAACGTCCTCTTCGGTGCCCTTCTTGATGTGTGGATCGAGCTGCTCGCCCGGCGATGGAATCGAGTCGTCCTTGTTGGTCGCCGCTGGAGCGTCCTTCACCGAGAGCTCCTTGCGGCCGTCAGGAGACGTCGCATCAGGAGATGTCGCTGCAGGGCTCTTGCCATCAGCAGGCTTCGCGTCGGGAGCGTTCGCCGTCTGCGTTGCATCCGGAGCCGGATTCTGGCTCGCCGCTGGACTGCTGGGCGCGCTGGAGCCGCCCGCTGGACTGGCTGGAGTAGCTGCCGGCTGTTGGGCCACAGCGATCGTTGCGGAGGTTGCTAGCAGAAGGGCGAAGGACAGGGTTCGCATGGCGGGTGACTCCCGGGAGAGCACGTAGCCCAACCGTACAGGCACAGCTCTCTTATGCCATTGTAGACGCATTCTGGACACCTTTGGATTACAGGGGCCTTGCGGAGGGAGACGGGAGCCTTAGCGGAGGGAGCAGGAACCCTTGCACGGAGGGAGCAGGGCCTTGCCGAGGGAGCAGGGGCTTTTGCCGAGGGAGCGGGGCCTTGCGGAGGGATCGGGGCCTTGCGGAGGGAGCAGGGGCCTTGCCGAGGGAGCAGGGGCCTTCAGGCCCCTGAAAAGTGTCCCCATCAACTTAGGGGCTTTAGCCCCGGAGAGAAATCACCACGTGTTGTAGGTCGTTCCCTCGCTGGAGACGCCCTCTGACCCCGAGTGAACGTCGTCGATTCCGCCCTCGGTCTCGTTGATATCGGTCAACGTGTCCGACTCGCTGGTCATCCACGTGTCATCTCGGCTGGTAATCGGGTCAATCGGAACGCTCTTCAGGTAACCGGCCTGAACCAGGTCATCGAGTCCCTGCGGAGCCTTCTCCTTGTCCACGGTGTAGCTGTCAATCGCTGTCCGCATCGTGTGCAGGTCTTCCTTCAGCACCGCTTCCTTGGCCTTCTGCACCGAGCGTATGTAGCTGGGAATGGCAATCGCCGCCAGCAGCCCGATGATCGTCATCACGATCATCAGCTCCACCAGCGTAAAGCCAGCGTCGCTGCTCCCTTTGCGAGTTTGCCCGCTCTCAGTCATCTGCTGTTCCCTGCTTTCCCTGCACTTCCCTGCTTCTCTTTACCACGTGTTGTACTTCGTTCCATCCAGAGCCGTTCCGTCGCTCTTGCTGTACACATCGTAGACGTCCTGTCCGCCAAAGCTGTCGGAGTCCGGCTCGTCCTGGTTGGAGCGCAGTCCCCAATCAGCGTTCCCGGTCATCGGATCGACCGGAATAGACCGCAGAAACCGCATGCGCTTGTCCTTCACGTCCACTCCATCCACCAGAGTCTGGAGGTCAGGCGGATAGTTGTTGGAGTCGGCCTTGGTCTGGATTCCGCCCAGATCGGCAACATCCTTGTAGGCGTCGATGGCCTTGCGCATCTCCCACAGGTCCTGCCGAAGTTCGCGCTCCTTCGTGCGCTTCACCTGGAACTTCACCGCCGGAATCGCCGCCATGGCCAAAATCGACAGGATGGTGATTACGATAATCAGCTCGGTCAGCGTCACGCCGGCCTCGCCGGAGCGAGCCGCGCTGACCCGCTGCCTTGCCCTGACGGATTGAATCCACTGCCTCAAGTCTTTGCTCTTCCTGTTCGCTGTTAACTGTTCCCTGTTAACTGCTTCACTTCACATGCACCATCGCCTGCGTTCCAACCGCCGGCAGCGTTACCTGCTGGCTGTTCTTGGCACTGATGCGAACCAGCGACAGCGCTGCATCGCCCGGAGCGATCGCCTTGAACGTCAGCGTGCACAGCGTGCCCTGGCCGTCCACGCCGGTGGTTCCCGGCGGACGCGAGGTTGAGATCGTCACCGCTCCGTTGCCTTCATCGCGATGCACCAGCGCGACCGCCTGGCCGTCCTTGCCCAGCAGGTCGCCCGCATCCACGTTCACCAGCGTCAGCAGCTTAGGATCGAACTGCATCTGCATCGGCACGCTGAACAGGTCGTGCGCATTGGAGGCCATCACGGCTACCTGGAAGGTCGAACCTACCGTCTGGTTCCCCACCGCCGGAACCACCGTCAGCGAGATCGGAGTGCCCTGCAGCGGCGTCGCCGTCGGCTGACCCGCCGGCGCGCCGTTAGCGGTCACCGTATTCGGAGTCAGCGGCCGCGCGTCGGAGGCGATCTTGCCCAGCATCGCATTGGCTGCGTTGGCCGCCGACGTGTCCTGCGCGGGCAGGTTCGGCGACATCCCGGCCAGCGACTTGCCGTCCGAGGTCAGCATCGGCGCCGGATCCTGGTGGATGAGCTCAATCGACTGGCTTGTTCCGGTGTAGATCGCGCGAGTGTTCTCATCGGTCAGGACCGATTCGCGCACGATGTGCGGGATCAGCAGGAAAACAATCTCGTCGGACTGCTGCTCCTTGTCCTGGCTGCTGAAGAAGTACTTCAGCAGCGGAAGCTCGCCGAGCCCGGGAGTTCCGTTCACGGACTTCGTGTCCTGCCGTTGAATCAATCCGGCCAGAATGGAGGGCTCGCCGTCCTTTAGTTGGATCACCTGCGTGACCACGCGCTGCGAGATGATCGGTTCCGTCACGCCCGAGATCGTCACCGACCCGTTCTGTGACGATATCTCGATCTTCATCTTCAGGCTGACCTCGCGGTCATAGTGCACCGTCGGCGTCATGTCGATGTTCACGCCGACGTCGAGGTACGTGAACTGCGTCTGCACACCCAGCGATGCCGTCGTAATCGCAGCGCCCGCCGAGTAAGAACCTGTTGCCACGGGAATCTTGGAGCCGATCTTCAGCGTTGCATTCTGCCCATCGGTCGCGCGGATGCGCGGATTCTGCAGGATGCGCGTGTCCGAGTCAGAGAGCAGCGCGTTCACAGTGCCGCCCGAGACCGACACCGCAAAGTTCGTCGCGTTCAGGTTGCCCAGCGTATTCAGCGTGATGCCGGACGTATTCGTCGCCGTATTGGTAGTCGTGCCGGTCGTCGTTCCGGTGGTGTTGTTAGTAGTGCTGGCATTGGCGTTACTGGCCTGCGGTGTCAACCCGAAGCTGGTCGGCAGCGTGATGCCCAGGTTGCGTATCTTGTCGCGGCTCACTTCCAGCACCGCCACATCCACCACCACCTCAGGCCGCACACGGTCCAGGTCGTTAATCAGCTTTTCCGCCAGGATCAACTCGTTGGTGGTCGCGCGCATCACAATAGCGTTCTGGCTGGCCACCAGGTAGATCTTCACGCTGGGATCCAGCAGGTTGCGCAGGGCAACCAGAATCTCATTGGCGTCATTTTGCTGCGACGCGTTGGTCAGGTAGAACGTCTGCACCGCCAGGTCGTCCAGATCAGTGTGCTTGGTGCGGTTGTTCTGCATCACGAAGATCGTGTTCGGTGTCACCGTCTTCCAGAAGGTCCCGCTCAGCGTTCCCACAATCCGCAGCGCATCGTCCAGCGAGACGTTCGTCAGGTCCACCGGAATCCGCTTCGAGGTGTAATCCGGGTCGAAGATCACATTCAGCCCAGCAGCCTTGCCGATAGCCTGGTAGATCACCTTGGTGTCTTCCACCATGTGCAGCGTGATGGGGTCATTGGACACCGGCTGTAACAAAATCGGCGCGCCCATCGATGCGATTTCCTTCTGCACCTGCTCCTGATAAGGCGTCTGCTCGTCAACGCCCGGCACCAGCACATTGCCCGCAGTCGGTCCGCCCGAACTCGGGTTGCCAGGACTCGCGCCATTCGTTGCTCCCTTGGGCCCGGCAGTTCCTGCGCCACCCGTTGCGGGCTGCGTTATCTGCAACTCCTGCGCCGCAACCTGGTTTCCCGGGTCAATCTGCAGGGCGCGCGCGAACTCGTTCATCGCTCCGCCGATATCGCCTGACTGCCGCAGCACGCGGCCGCGGTCCACATGCAGGTTCGCCGCCTGGAAGCGCATGCGCTCATAGTGCGTCTGGTAGCGAAGGTCCTTGGGTCTCTTCAGGTGCGCCTGGCGATAGTCCTCAAAGGCCGCGTCATAGTCCTCGCGGGCCTCGGCGTTGGCTCCGCGCTTGTTCCACGTGCCAGCCGACTGCGCATGGGCTGTCGCCGCGAAGCTTGCGCAGAACATCAGCGCGCCCACCGCAGCCACCACAATGGTCCGTTTGCCGAAACTAAAACTTGTCTGTCCTGATGCCACTTGACCTGCTTGCACTTGCCCTGCCTGCATAACGCTAGTCCGCTCTGGAATGCCTCGGATGCTGGCCTCGTACGCTCGTCGCAACCAGCCTCCGCCGCGCAACAACTGGCGCTTGGGAGCCGTGCGCGCCGTCGTTGAAAGCAGCAGATCGGGCTCGGTAACTCTGCCTGATTCTAGCATTTGGCTCACTGATCTCTCCGTGTCAAAGGGACTTCCGCAGTCCCGTTTCGGAGCGTTCCTCGCCCTCTATTAACTGGACTACAGAGCGTTGGACGGACCCGGCACGCTTTCGTCGTATCCTACTATTTGCGCCTTTCCCGTTTTTCCTTATCCCTTATCCCTGCATTTATGCCACGCTCGCTCTCCAATCCGACCACGCCTGCCCCGCCCAAGCCCTCGGCTAAACCGAAGGACCGCGACCCCGTGGCCGCCGGCCGACGCGACGCCGCCTTCAACCGCGCCGCCAGCCATAACTACTTCCTCACCGACCGCTTCGAGTGCGGCGTCGCCCTGCGAGGCACCGAGGTCAAGTCCATCCGCGAGGGCAAAGCCAACCTCAAGGACGCCTACGGCCTGCTCAAGGACGGCGAGTGCTTCCTGCTCAACGCCCACATTGGCCCGTTCTCCCACGGCAATGCCATGAACCACGAGTCGCTGCGCACCAGAAAGCTCCTGCTCCACAAGCGCGAGATTGAAAGACTCGAGGGCCTGACCAAACAGAAGGGCTTCACGTTGATACCGGTCAAGCTCTACTTCAAGAATGGGCGCGTGAAGTGCGAGCTCGCTCTCGCCAAGGGCAAGCAGGAGTGGGACAAGCGCGAGACCGAGCGCAAACGCGAAGGCGACAAGGAAGCCCGCGCCGCCATCGCCCGCAGCCAGCGCCGCTAACCCCATCGCATGGAAACCAAAGATAGCGGCTGGATGACGACGAAAGTAGGAACACAGCCAGTCCCCATCGCGGTAGGATGAAGCTGTGCACCTAAAGCTTCAATTTCACGACTCCGCGGCCTTCGCTGCGCCGCTGCTAGCCGTCTTTGCCGTCGACATCGCGACCGGCGACGATGCGACGCACTCACCTGCGCTGCTCACCACCTCTGACCCGCTCGCCAAGGCCGCTTCGCCCTGGCTGGCATCGGGTGAGTTCAAGGCCACGCTGGGCGAAACGCTCGTGCTCTACTCGCCGGCCGGCGCTGCGGCGCAACGCCTTCTCATCATCGGCCTCGGACGCTCCGCCTCGCTCACCATCCACGAGGTCCGCAAAGCCGCCGGAGTCGCCGTTCGCTTCGCCCGCTCCCACGCCCTTCATGACATTGCCATCGCCTTCCCGGAAGACACGGCACTCGACGACGAACACATGGACTCGCTGCCCTCCCACCTCACGGCCCGCGCCATTGCCGAAGGCGCTGTCGTCGCCGACTTCGACATCGACTTCTACCGCAGCGACCGCAAGGACCAGGGCATCCACAACGCCACCGTCCTCCATATTGAAGCAGATAAGAAGTCGGAATCCGAGATGCAATCCGGCCTCGACGAAGGCATCATCGTCGGCCAAAGCCAGAACTTCGCCCGCTCCCTGGTCAACGAACCCGGCAACATACTCACACCCACGGAACTCGCCCGCCGCACCGCTGTCATGTGTAGTGAAGTCGGCGTTGCCTGCGAGGTCTTCTCCACCGACAAAATCCTCGAGCTCGGTATGGGCGCCTTCGCCGCCGTCAGCCAGGGCTCTCCGCAGCCCCCGGCGCTCATCGTCCTGCGCTATGAGCCCCCAACTCCTCCACCGCCGGACGCTCCCGTCGTCGGCCTCGTCGGCAAGGGCATCACCTTTGACACCGGCGGTATCTCCATCAAGCCCGCCGAAAACATGGACAAGATGAAGTACGACATGGCCGGCGCCGCAGCCATGATCGGCGCCATGCGAGCCATCGCGCAGCTCAAGCCCGCCATGCGCGTTCTCGCCGTCGTCTGCTCCTGCGAGAACATGCCCGACGGCATGGCCTTCAAACCCGGCGACGTCCTCACCGCCATGTCCGGCAAGACCATCGAGATCATGAACACCGACGCTGAAGGTCGCCTTGTACTCGCCGATGGCCTGCACTATGCGAAGACACTCGGCGCCACCCGCCTCATCGATGCCGCAACGCTTACCGGTGCCGTCAGCGTCGCGCTCGGACAGATCAACGCCGGCCTCTTCTCCAACAACGACGAGACCACACAACGCTTCCTCGATGCGCTCCCCACTTCTGGCGAAAAGTTCTGGCGCCTGCCCTGCACCGACGACTACCGCGACCAGATCAAGAGCCAGATCGCCGACATCATGAACACCGGAGGATCGCGCTACGGTGGCTCCATCACCGCGGCAATGTTCCTCAAGGAGTTCGTCGGCGACACCCCGTGGATCCATCTCGACATCGCCGGTACTGCATGGCTCGACGACCAGAAGCCCTGGCAATCCAAAGGCCCCAGCGGTATCGCCGTCCGCAGCATCATCGAATGGGTCCGCAGTTTCGCAAGTCCGTCTTGACTCGCAACTCACAGACTCGTAACTCGAAACTCAACAAGACCCTTGCAGAATTCTCGGTTTAATCTCGTGCGTTGACACGGTTCTCACTTCTTCATAGACTTTCGCGAACGTGACTCTTCCCTGCAAAGGACATCTATGCTGACTCGTTCCCTGCGCCTTCTGGCTGCTCTCACCATCTCCGCCGCCACAGTTGCCTTCGCTCAGGTCCCTGCTACCACGCCCGGCGCAACCCCAGCGCCCCAGCAGCGTCGTCCCGCGCCGCCGCCCACCAACCTCAAGGTCCTGCCCAGCAACCTGACCGGCCAGCAGGTCAGAGAGATCATGCACGGCTACGAGCAACAGCTCGGGGTCGAGTGCGAATACTGCCACGCCCAGAACCCCGCCACCGGCCGCAACGACTTCCCCTCCGACGCCAAGCCCATGAAGGATCGCGCCCGCGTCATGATTAAGATGACCGCGGACATCAACGCTGTATACCTCATCCAACTCGCTGACCCCAAGCCTGAAAACCCTGTCAGCTGCGGCACCTGTCATCGCGGCGCGGCCAAGCCGGCGCTTTTCGTCCCGCCGCCGCGCGAGCGCCCCGCTGGCCCACCCGCCGGCGCCCCAGCCAATCCACCCGCCACTCCACCTGCCAACTAAGCGATCCCGGGGTGCCCCGTTCACGACGGCTTCATCGTCGTGAGCGGGGTCGTTACATCGCGCTCGGCGACTTCATCCCCAGCCACCATCGCAATCTAACTCAAATACGGCCCGAACCGGCCCTTGATCTTCCCCTGATCCTCAGCATCATCCAGCACAATCACCTCGTAACTCCGGCCGCCCGGCGCCACGCGAATGACCACGTGTCCCTGCTGGCTCAGCATCTTGTCTGAGAGCCTCGCGTCAGCCAGTTCCGCTGCCGGGACCAGGCTCGTCGCCAGCACGTCGCGCTCCCCTGCATACAACACAGGGCTGTACAGCCGGTCCAGCGTCGCCAGCGCTGGGTGCGACGCATGCCATGACTGCAGGACCCATATCCGCGCACGCATGGCGCGCACAAACTCCGGCCCAGTACCGTCGTAGTAGCCGTGATGGTCCAGCGCGGCCGCGCTGACCGGCCCTGCAACCCGCGCCACGGCACTCTCTACATCCATCCACGGCTGCGTCCCGAAGGCCGTATCGCAGGTCAGGTCGCCGCCGTTGTAGTACCGGAAGCCTCCATATTCAAGGCGAAGCGCTCCAGAGCACGCGTTCTCGGTGGGGTATTGCCGGCTGGTCAGTGTCGCTATCGGCGGAAACAGGCTCCGCGTTCCATCTCCGTCTCCTGTCCACACTTCGCCGTTCACCGCCAGGACACGCACCGCGAACGATCCAAACGCCGCGGGGTCATGCTGCAGAACAATTTGCCGCGAACTCCCGGCTCTCAGCCGTTCCACCTTCACGCCACGTCTCGCACTGCAGCGCACAAACGCTATATAGTTCAGCGCGCTCGTCTCACTCTGCGGCGCGGGATAGTTGTAATCCGGCCAGCCTCGATCCATCACCCCGCGAATGGGAATGATCTCCGCGACATCGCTCACGCCCGTGAGCCGATACTCGCCGGAGGGCGCCAGGGGCGACTCCGCAGTACACGCACCCATGTGATCGTCATGCAGATGCGTCAGAAAAAAAGTATCGATCTGCATCCTCGGAGCGGTGCGCAAATGGAACTGCGCATACCGTCCGATCCATTCCCCGGGGCGGCGCGACCCATCAGGTCTCGGCGTCGCCTGATCAGCCCCTGAAGCGGCCTTCGCTCCGGCGTCGATCATGATGGTTGTCCCATCAGGACAGATTGCCAGCACCGAATTTCCGCACCCCGTAGAGATGTGGTGAATATCCAAAAAGCCTCGCTGCCACGGCTCCATCGTCCGGCTATGAAGCTGCTCCGCTCCGTTGCCGGCCATCTGAGCTGCCCATAGACGCGCCGCCGCAACCAGCGCCATGCTGGCGGCCGACCCCCGAAGAAACTGCCGCCGATTTATTCCGTCTGCCATATTCCCTCGCAGCTACAGCTACATCGCGCTCGGCACCTTGATCCCCAGCCAGACCAGCACCCGCACCAGCTCTCGCCGAGCCACTGCCGCCGTCGCCAGCAGCAGCATCTTCCGCGCCTCGTCGGTCTCCGTCAAAATGTGGTGACGGTGGTAGAAGTTGTTGAACTGCTGCGCCAGCGCGAAGGCATACCGCGCCAGCATCGCCGGCTCGGCCGCGGCAATCGCCTGCTCCAGCACCAGCGACAGCCTTGATGCCGTCAGCCACACCTCCCACACGCTCGTTCCCTCTTCGCCTTGCAGCATCCCAGCCAGGTCCAGCGAAGCCACCGCCGCCAGCGCTGCATCCTCCTCGACGCCCGCCTTGCGAAAGATATTCGCCGCGCGCACGACCGCATACTGCACATACGGCCCGGTCTCGCCGTCGAACGCCAGAGCATCCTGGTAGTCGAACGCAATCACCGTATTTCGCGTGAAGCGCAGCAGGAAGAATCGCAGCGCGCCCACGCCGATGGCATCGGCAATCTCCGCGCGCTCCGGCTCGCTCAGCTCCGGATGTCGCGCATCTACTTCTGTCTTCGCCGCCGCAATCATCCGGTCGATAAGATCGTCGGCCTTCACCCCGAAGCCCTTGCGCCCGCTCACCTCAATAAAGTTCTTCGCGGTATCTTCCTCGCTCAGCACATAGCCCAGGTCCACTGCGGTCCGCGCCGTCAGCCCCACAAACGCGTAGTTCAGATGCGTGTAGTGCTCTGACTCCGCGACAAACCCCAGCGCCCGCAGCGCCTCCTTCACCTGCGTCTGCGGATCGTCCTGCCGCGAGTCGATGACGTTATAGATCGCATCCGCATGTCCAAAACTCGGGTGCGGCGTCTCGCCCTCCACCGTCGAGATCCAGCACGTATGCGTCGCATACTCGCGAAACTTCGCATAGCCGAAGTCCTTCCCCAGCAACCCGAACTTCCACAGGTGATACGCAATGTCCTTGCCGACATACGTCACCGTCCCATTCGACCGCACCAGGATCTTCGCGTCCTCATCGGGCCCCTCACTCTGCTCAACGCCCGCCCTCCTCATCACCCAGCAGCCCTTGTTCTTGCCCTCGGTCTCCAGATACAGCACACCCTTCGCGACCATCAGCGCGCGCGCCGCCTCCCAGAAGTGCAGGTGCAGGATCTCGCTCTCGCGCGGCAGAAAGTCATACTCAATGCCCAGCCGCTCCATCGTCTCCAGGTGCCGGCGCAGCACGCCCGTCGAGATCAACTCCGCAATCGCCGCCGTCTCATTGCCGCCGGCCTCAATCGCATGCAGCGTATCCAGCCGCAACTGCCTGCGCTCGGCCACCCGCGGCGCATCGGCCTCATACCACTGCGAGACCGCCGCATACAGGTCCCAGCACGCATAATCCAGCCGTGTGCCCGTCGCTGCCAGCTCCGCAACCCACGCCCGCACCTCAGCCAGCGACATCCCCTTCAGCGCCGTCACCGCCACCACAATGTCCGCCACCTGCACGCCGGTGTTATCGACGTAGTTCTGCACCCCGGTCTCATACCCCGGCTTGAAAGCATCGCGCTTCAGCATCCGCGCAAACGTATCGCCGAGAATTGCATTGCGCAGGTGCCCCACATGCGCGGCCTTGTTCGGATTGATGCTGGTGTGCTCCACCAGCCGAAACCCCGCGCCGCCAACCTGCGCATGTTCATCGGCCGCCATCCTCTTCACCACCGAGGGCCTGTCGAGCTTCACATTCAGATATCCCGCCCCGGCGATCTCTACCGCTGCCACGCCCGGCGTCTCCGCCAGCGCCGCCTGCAACTCCTGCGCAATCGCGCGCGGAGCCTTCTTCAGCCGCTTGGCCAACTCAAACGCCACCGGCAGCGCCATCTCCCCGAACTCGATCTTCGGCGGCAGTTCCACGGCAAGGTTCGCCAGCGTAACGTCATAACGTTCCGCCAGCAACACCCCAATCCTCGTCTGCAACTGCTGCTGCAAAGTTCTGTACATAATGGTCGCTACCGCCTGAAAGAAAACTTCTTATGCGCAAAGTAGCTGTAACACGCAATCACCACCGAGTTCACAATGCCCGCCAGAAACGGAGCATAGGGATGTGTCAGCGAAGGCAGCAGAAACACCTTCGTCGCCAACGGCAGAATAATTAACTCCGCCGGTGTACTAACGCCATACACCGCGAAACACTTCAACCATTCTTTGAGATAGTTGCCTTTTGTGCGGAACACAAAATGCTTGTAGCAGAGAAACGCAATCGTAATCGCAAGCGGCTTCGACGTAATGGACGCCAGATCCGCGATAAGCGGCTTCCCGCGGTGCGGCAACAGATGCCCAAACAGAATCACAAATCCCGAGTAAAGCCCCAGCGCGAGCAGCGTATTCGATACTCCCACCAACAGGAATCGAATCACCTCGCCCGACGGCAGAACCCGCCGAAGCGCGGCAAAAGGACCATGGGCTCGAGGATCTGGCGGCGTCTCGTCTTCGAGGAGGGAGATTTTGTGGCTGGACACAGCGTCTATTCTAGCCGCAACTCGCGCGCACTCCGCAAAGCATGACCCCGGGGCGCTGGCCGGTCCTGCCTGCTGCGCTTCTCTCCGGACGCAAATTTCAATACTCTAGGCTCATGGCCACCCTTGCCACCCTCGCTCCACGGTCGCAGGTACAGGCCACACCGCGCACACATAGCCCGAAGCGCACTCCGGGTTGGAGCACCGCACGCTGGTTCGCCATCCTCTCAGCGCTCTCCGCGACCACGCTGCTGGTGCACGGCTACCATCCCCTCGCCGAAGACGGCGGCCTCTACGTCACCGGCGTCGAACACCTCCTGAACCCCACGCTCTTCCCGCACGACACAGCATTCGTCACCGCGCATCTCCGCTTCTCGCTCTTCGCTCCGCTCGTCGCTGGCGTCGTCCGCATCACCCATCTGCCGCTGCCATGGATACTCCTGCTGGTCGAGCTCTTCAGCATCACCCTCACACTCTTCGCCGCGCGCCTGCTGCTGCGCCGCTGCCTTCCCGGCGACGCCGCCCAGCTCGGCGGCATCGCCCTGCTCGCTGCCTGGTGGACACTGCCTGTCGCCGCCACCTCCCTCATGCTCTTTGACCCCTACGTCACCGCGCGCAGCCTCTCCACGCCGCTCTCGCTGCTGGCCATCGCCTTCGCGCTCGACTGGACGACGAAGGAATCCCGGGTGGCCCATTCATCGCTAGTCCTGAGCTTGTCGAAGGATCGCGATGGGTTGCGTTCGATAGCCGCCTGCATCGCCTGCCTGCTGCTCGCCGCACTTGTGCATCCGCTCATGGCCGCTTACGCGCTCGCCTTTGTCGTGGTCCTGGTCACCGCCGCACGCGCCACCGGCCGCCGCCGCCTCTGGCTCTGGACGCTCCTCACCGTCATCGCTCTCGCCTCCGCTGCCATCATCCACCTCCTTGCGCCTGCCGAGTCCCCCGCCGTCATCGCCGCCGCGCACTCCCGCTACTATTGGTTCCTCTCGCAATGGCGCTGGTATGAGCACTGCGGACTCGCCGGCCCGCTCGTCGTCTTCGCCCTGCTGCTGCGCGCCCACCTAAGCCGCGCCGCCGACGCCCTCTGTCGCGCCGCCATCGGCCTCGGCCTCATCTCCGTCCTCATCGCGCTGCTCTTCGCGCACGACAGCGCGCCCACCCATCTGGTCGCGCGCCTGCAACCGCTGCGCGCCTTCCTGCTCCTCTACGCCGTCATGGCACTGCTGCTCGGCGCCGCCCTAACCCGCCGTGCCCTTCAATCGCAACGGCGCCTAATCCGGCTCCTGCCCGTCGCAACTCTGCTCGCCATCGCCGCGATACTGTTCGCCTGCCAGCGCCGCACCTTCCCTGCCTCGCCGCACCTCGAACTCCCCATGCGAGCCGCGGCCAACCCGCACAACAACGCCTGGTCCCGAGCCTTTCTCTGGGCCCGCGACAACACCCCCGTCAACGCCCTCTTCGCACTCGACGCCGACTACATCTCCCTCCCCGGCGAGGACGCACAGACCTTCCGCGCCACCGCCCAGCGCAGCGCTCTGCCGGACTACTCCAAAGACGGCGGCGAGGCCTCCATCACGCCCTCACTCGCCACGCTCTGGCAGCAGGGCGTCACCGCCCAGACCAACCTCTCCACCGAACCCGACGCCCGGCGCGACGCCCGCCTGCTCCCCCTCGGCGTCACCTGGCTGGCACTGCGCTCCACCGCCGTCACCACCCACCCCTGCCCCTACGACAACGGCACCGTCAAACTCTGCCGCCTCACGCCGTAAATGGGCTAGTTTCCGCCTGGCGAAGAGGGAGCCTCAACCGTCTTCAGCACCACGCTCTCCTGGTCCTTCGCCTCGAACTGCGAATAGAACCCGCGCAGGCCTGTGTAGTCCGTCATCACATACAGGAAATCCCCAATCACGAGCGTCCTGCGCGTGGTAAAGTTCGTCGGCCCGGAGGTCGTCGTTATGTCATACAGCGCCCGCTTGGGAATCGAGAACTTTCCCTCCGCCGGCGTGGCCTCCACCTCGTATCCCGTCGTGAAGTTCACCCGCAGCGCGTCCTGCACTGATTCCGGATAATGGAAGTACACCGCTGTATCGCGCTTTTCCTGCGGGAACGTCGCGGTCTCGCCGGCGGTGAACAGGTCCACCGGCATCACCAGCCGTTTGCCCGTCGGCGTCCCCAATGTCCCCGTCACATCAAAGGAGACATCCAGCGGCTTCTCGTAATCGTCCACGTTCTTGATCTCCGCCACCTTTACCTCCAGCGACTTCGGCACCATATTCTGCACATGCATCTCCAGCGCATGCCGCAGGCTCTCCTCATCTCCACGCAGCGCTCGTTGCCGCCAGTCCAGCGCGCCCGCGCCCTTGAACTCCATATCGATCTTGCCTGTAATCTCCCCGTGGTCATCCATCTTCAGGTTCGCCACCCGCGCCGTCGCGTTCGCCACGTAGCCGTCGCCCAAAGTCTGTCCAAAATCCGTTCCGGAAGCTGTCTGCCGCAATCCCTGCACAAAGGTATGCTGCCAGGCCAGGTGGCCGTACGCGCAGTATCTTGACCCCGGATCAAAGTACTGCTCCTTGCCGTCGACGTTCACAATCGCAATCGTGTCGTCGAGCTGCTCCATGCTCAGCCAGCCCTCCAGAAAGAAGTGCTCGCTGCGGTCCGGTACCCGCATCGCGTAGGCCTCCAGCCCTGCCGCGCGCGCCATGCCTACAAACAGCAACGTCAGATCGTTCTGGTCGCCGCGTTTGTGCTTCAGAACGTCGTATGCATTGTTGATCGTTTCCCCACCCTCTGCCTTGTTCTCCTGGGCATCATGCACACGCGTGTAATCCGTGTTCTCCAGCTCCATCACCGCCGCGTAGATCTTGCGCAGCTTTTCATCCGGGGTCGTGGCGCCCGCAATCACGTCCTGCGTCGCCTTCTTCAAGTCACCGTTCGGCCCCGCAAATTTGTCTGCTTCCTTGGTCCAGTGCTTGCCCTTTGCCTTCCAGAACTCCGCAACGCTGGTGTAGGGCGTGAAGTTGAAAAGCACACGGTAGCCGTAGTTCGCGATCGGTGGCATGTGCTCCTCCTTCGGCTGCGGAGGTATGTCATGCACCACCAGATCGTAGATTGTCTTGTTCGGCGACAGGGGGTCCCCGGCTGGTGGATGCGTCTGGACGATCTTCGCCCCAACTGGAAGGATCGGAAACCAGGAGATCGCATTGATTGGGAGCCCCGCATCACCGTCTATAAGCGGCAAAGTCGTGGGATACCACGCGTAGTGCGCCGATTTAACATACAACTCTCCCTGGATGTACCAGCGGGCCGGCGCATAGACCTGATCGTTGTAGCGTGTCGCATACTTGTACTCGATGATGCTTCCCACCTGCACATCCGGCAGCGTAAACACCATGGACTGGTACTTGCCGCCCTGGTCCTTCACAAGGGTCTTCAGGTATGGCTTGCCGGTAAAGGGGATGACCGTTCCGTCCGCGTGGATGGTACGTCCCGCAATATCGCCGACCGTCTGGTCGTTGCCGGGAGTGTAGTAGTCGCCGTTCGACCGAAAGTAGTTCAGCTCCACGTTGGCGTACTTCTCCACGCCCTCCTGCGTCAGGATCTTCACCCGTCTGTAGTGTTCGATCACGTGCAGATCGTCCTTGGTGATCTCCTCGTCGAACAGCACCACCGCCGGCGCCCCGGGATACCCGGGTACCTCGGTCATCGCCATCTCCTCCGGCGTCGGCTTCGTGAATGTATCCGCGGCAAACACCGGCGCTGCGCCCATCGCCAGCACCGTCAGCAGCAACCACTGCCCAACCGCCCTCCCTGCAAACTTCCCCATCTGCCGCTTCATCGAAACCATCATTACCCGCTCTCCCAATTCGCCGGAAGCAAACTGCGTCCGGTCTGAAAGTAAAAATCCCGCCTACTGTGCCCGCTTCAACACGGCCTTGCTGTCCTCGTCCTCGGCAATCACGCCGGCCAGGCGCTGCAACTCCGGATACTTCGCCGCCGGCAGCGTCACCTGCCTCACCGTGAATTTGCGGCTGTAGTGCAGCACCCGCCCATGCACCACGGTTGAGCTCTCATAGCTCGCGAAGCCTACATCCTCCTTCACGGGATCAGGCACCTCGTCCACCACGTAGCCTTCCGGTATCTGGATGTCGAACTCGTCGCTGCCCTGCATCGTCTCATGCAGGTCGATCGGGACCCTGCGCACCTTGCGGTCCACGTTGAACCCATAGCTCCCCAGCACCCGCGGACGAACCATCAGCAGCGGCCCGGTCGCGCTGGCAAAGTGGGTCGCCGCTACGTCATAGTTCGCGGTCAGCGACTTGTCCAGGGCATCGATGTTCTCCACCTTCAGCCCGGTCACCGTCGCCGCCATCAGGTCATACCCCACCGCATGGTCGATGAACTCCTGCTGCTTCTTCGCGTCTTCATGCCCAAAGACCTCGCGCCAGTCCTCCGCCACATCGCCATACCGCTTGTTGGTCACCGTACCCTTCAGGCTCCCGTCCGCGCTGAGCTCAAACGTCGCCGTCCGCTCAATCGTATTCAGCTCCGGGCTCATCACCGGCAGCTCGATGATCTGGCTGTTATTGCCCTCCATCAGCACGCCATAGCTTGCCTGCAGGTTATCCTCCAGTTGCCCAAAAGGCGTCTGGTTCCAGGTCGGATCAAAGATCAGATAGCGCTTCCCGGTCTTCGCCATCACCACGCTGTGCATCTTCGGCGACTGGTATCCCTCGGGGATCTCAATCGCGCCGATTGCGTGATCCCCCACGATGGAGGGCGCATCCGGATCAATCACCCCGCGATCAGTATCCACAATCACCAACGCGCTATGAATTCCCACGCTCGACAGCATTGCCGACAGCAGCGTCGCCTTGTCCTTGCAATCGCCGTAGCGGTCGCGGAAGATGTCGACCGCCGCATGGGGCTGATAGCCGCCTACTCCAATCTTGATGGCAACATAGCGAATCTGCTTCTGCACAAACTCGCCGATGGCCTCGGCCTTGTCGTAGAAGTCCGCCTTTCCCGCGGTCAACTCCGCCGCCTTAGCCGCGATGTCGGGTGTGGCATCCATCCGCCCGTTCTCCAGTGTGCTGTACCACTCGCCAATACCCTGCCACGTCCCATCCTGTGGCTCGGCCAGCCCCGGCCCGCTGTAATGAACCGTCATGCGCGCGGCCAGCGCGTCAGGATCGGGAGACAGCGGAACACGCTCCAGGTTGATCGCCGCCTCGTTGTTCATCTCCCAGCGGTAGCTGTGGTTCTCCAGGTCCGCCCCGTCCACCGGCGGATGGTGCGCCCACGTCGTGGTGTAGCTAAACCCCGGCGGCAGCACCAGCGTAAAGCTCTGGCTCACCCGCGGCTCGTCGTCCTGGAAGAACCAGCTCGTCTCCGCCAGGTAGGGCCGCTCCCGCCTCTCATACTCATAGGCCACCACGCCCCCCGGGTCCATCCCCGGCGGGTTGGCCACCTTGGCCTTATTGTCCGAGTACAGCTCCCCATCCCCACTCGGCTCTCCCACCTCCAGGATGTCGCTGTCCTTCAGGCCATACTCATGTCCTGCCGGATCGATGCTCCAAACGTGCAGCGACTGCACCTTCGATTCCTTATCGAACCTGACGAAAGGCGTGGCCTCATCGCGCCCCTGCGGACGCAGGATCTTCACCACCCGCCGCACATGCTCCACCGCCTGCCCGTTCGTCCCCACCGTATAGGTCGTCTCATCCAGCAGCACCGCCACCCTCGGCGTGCCCGGAAAACTCGCCGGCGCCCCCTGCGCCGCCGCCTTCACCCAGTCGGGAACGCTGTTGTTGGACCCAAACCCGCCTGCCGCACGCATCGACGCTGGCGCCGCCAGCAGCATGCCCGCGATGACTGTCCATCCCGCACTCCACAGCCGCCTCACCCTCATCGCTTCACCTCTCTGCTTCATCTGCCACGCAAAAATGCGTTGGCGACCGCGCCGGCTGGATGGAATTCGTGACTGATTTATACGAGTCGCACCGATTCTGTGCAAGTGAAAACGCTTTGCCTGCGCCTGGGTCCCCATCCGCTCGCGTGCTACCTTAGAAATGGAGCGAGCGGGTAGCTCAGTTGGTAGAGCATCGCCCTTTTAAGGCGCTGGTCCTGGGTTCGAGCCCCAGCCCGCTCACCAACCTCTACCCCTGCTTTCCAGTCAGCTTGCGCACGATATTGGTGGTCGAAAATCCCTCGACCGTGGGCACAATCTCCACGCGCCCACCCGCGGCGATTACGTCCTCGTGGCCGACCACGGTCTCCACGTTGTAGTCGCCGCCCTTCACCAGCACATCCGGCCGTATCTCGCGGATTAGCTCCAGCGGCGTGTCCTCGTCAAACAGCACCACGGCATCCACCGCGGCCAACGCCGACATCACCCGCGCGCGCTCGTTTTCGCCAACCACCGGACGCGACGGCCCCTTCAGCCGCTGCACGCTGGCATCCGTATTCAGCCCCAGCACCAGCTTGGAGCCAAACCTGTGGCAGTCCTCCAGCAGCGTCACATGGCCCACGTGCAGCAGGTCAAAGCAGCCGTTGGTGAAGACGATGGTCTCGCCCGCCGCGCGCCACTCCGCAACCCGCTTGCCGAGCCGCTCGCGGCCCAGCACCTTCTCACCACCGCTCACGCCGCTCGAAGGCGTAAGCGCGGCAATCAACTCCGGCTGCTCGATAGGCACGGTGCCGACCTTGCCCACCACGATGCCCGCCGCAAGGTTCGCCAGCTCCGCTGCGGTCTCCACCTGAAGGCCACCGGCAAGACCCGCGGCCAGCGTGGCGATCACCGTATCGCCCGCGCCGGAGACATCCGCAACCTCGCGCGCCCGCGCCGGCGAATGGAACGAACTACCCTCCGAGAGCACGCGGATTCCGCGCTCGCTCATCGTGACGGTCAGATACTTCAGCTCGTGCTCGGTGCGTTGACTCTCGCCGGCCACCAGCAACGCCTCCAACTCATGCGAGGCAATGCCGGTCGCAGCGGAGAGCTCCGAAAGGTTCGGGCACACCATCGTCGCGCCGGAGTACTTGCCGAAGTCCGGCGACTTCGGATCCGCCAGCACCGGAACGCCCGCCTTGCGCGCCGCGCGTATCACCGCCTCGCACACCTCCGCGGTCAGCGCGCCCTTGGCATAGTCGGAGAGCACCACAGCGTTCACCCGGCCCACCATCGGCTCCACGAGCTCGCGCAGCCGCTTCAGGTCCGCAGCTCCGGGCTTGTCGCGGCTCTCGATGTCCAGCCGCAGCAACTGCTGCCTGCGCCCCACTATTCTTGTCTTGGAGATCGTCGGCAGCGAAGTCGTCACCACAGCGCTGCGGTCGATCTTCGCCGCGTCCAGAAATGCCTCCAGCTCGCGCCGCTCGGCATCATCGCCCCAGAAGCCCGCCAGCAGCGGCTGGCAGCCCAGCCCGGCGAGGTTCATCGCGACGTTCGCCGCTCCGCCCGCACGCGAAAATCGGTGCGCATGGCGCAGCACCGGCACCGGAGCCTCCGGCGAGATGCGGTCCACCTCGCCCAGAATGTAGCGATCCAGCATCAGGTCGCCCACCACCAGCACCTTCAACCGGCTGAACCCGCCCTCCAGCAATCCCAGAACCGCATGTATCTCCGGCAGCATCGTTGTCTTAGCTCTCCGCTACCATCATCGCACCACAAGTTGTAAGTTCTAAGGACAGAAAACTTACAACTTATAACTTGGAACTTACAACTCCGAACACTTCCTCCACGCCAATCGACACCAGACACTTCTTTCCCTGCTCGATGCATGTCTCCAACCCGCAGCCGGCGCACTCCACGCGGTGATAGACCACGCGATGCTGCCGTCCCACCGGGAACCACTGTCGCGGCAGGTTGCGCGCCGCGAACACCGCGACGCACGGCGTTCCAACGGCTGCGGCCAAATGCATCGGCCCGCTGTCGTGCCCCAGAAATATCTCCGCCCGCGCCAGTGCCGCCGCACTCTCCCGAGGCGACAGCCGTCCGCACAGGTTCACTACCGGCCCGCCACCACGCTCGCGCCAGCCGCCCGCGGCGAACTCGCTGGCATCGGCCTCTTCGCCGGCGCCCACTAACAGCAGCGCGCGCCCTGGACTCTGCTCCGCGACCCGCGCCAGCAGCGCCCGCCAGTTGTCGCGGCCCCAGTCCTTCGCCTGCACCTTGGTCCCTACGCTCACGGCGATCGGCCGCAGCCGCAGCGCATCCTCGCCGATTGCCGACGCGGCGGCCTCGCGTTCAACATCGCTCAGGCGCAGGTCCCAGCTCGCAGGTTCTTCCACATCGGCCTCACCCAGTTCGGCGAGGCAGCGCACCAGCCGCGCCGCCTCCGGCTCCAGGTCAACCTCAAACAGCCCGGCGACGTAGCCCGCAGCGCGCTCAGCCCCGTAAGTGTTCTGCTGCATGGCCTCGGTCAACGGAACGCCCACCAGCCGCCGCGCGCCGAACAGTCTGAAGAACCGCGCATCCCGGCGCGCCACAGCGACCCCGCGCGCTCCAGCCAGATACACCACCACCTGCGGACGCCAGCGCACCAGCGTCCACCACAGCCGCGCCAGGTGCCACACGCTGCGCGTTCCCAGCGGGTAGCGCACAAAGCCCTGCACAAGCCCCGACCCGCCGAGCACGCCCTCCGCAGGCGCGGCCTTCGAGCTCACCGGCACGTTGGTCAGCAGCCGCCGCTCTGCGTTCGGAAACGCACGCTCCACCAGGTGCAGCGCCGGCAGCGCCACCACCATATCGCCCAGGCTTCCCAGCCGGTAGATCAGCACGCGCCGCGCCGCTGCCTTCGCCGTGCCCTGCCGCCTCGCCATGTACCCCAGTGTCAACCTCGCACTCGCAGGGCGCAAGCAGTATTCCGCAGTGAGCAGAGCGGGACTATCGCGCGCGCCGCTCCTCCGCTATTCTTCCCTAATCGGCACATGTTGGACGCAGACCGCATTCCGCAACTTCACGACCTCGCCACAGCCCACGGCCATGACCCCGCCGGGCCTGCGCCCGCGCCCGCCAACGCGCTGGAGCAGCTTATCCTCGACCAGCATCGCGCCAACTTCGATCTCTGGCACTGCGAGGACCAGGCCCGCGACCCGCTCGCATCTGACGCCACGCTCGCCGCCACCAAGCACTCCATCGACCGCCTGAATCAACTGCGCAACGACCTCGCCGAGCAGATCGATGAAACCCTTCTGCAAAGTCTCCCGACTCAGTCAGCCGGGGACGTTCCACTGCACTCCGAGACTCCCGGCCTCATCATCGACCGCCTCTCCATCCTCGCGCTCAAGATCTTCCACACCGCCGAGCAGCTTCACCGCTCCACACCGGAACATCAACAGCGCAACCGCGAGCGCCTGTACGTGTTGAAGGAACAGAGAGACGACCTCACGCTCTGCCTCGTCCAGCTATGGGCCCAGGTGCTCTCCGGACGTCGCCGTTTCAAGCTTTATCGCCAGCTTAAGATGTACAACGACCCAACCTTGAACCCCGTTCTTTACGGTAATGCCCCGAATGGTTAACCCGAGCCATTTGACCCGCGGCCTCTCCGCCTCGTATAAAACCGAAGCAAGCCCTTCACGCAACATAACGCTTTCGCTTCCTCAACCGATGGGCTACGGCCCCCGAGACTCAATGGCAACCAAGTCGGCATCCTCCACCAACAGCAAGACCGTGAAGCTAACCGGCAAACCTGCCAACCTGCGCAAGATGCCGCGAACCCTTGTCGGCAACACGCATCCCCCTGACGACCCCGCGCGCAAGTCCGCCGTCACCCACTATGAATCCGCCATCAAGCTCATGCAGTCCGGCAAATATGAGAAGGCGCATAGCGAATTCGTGAAGATGCTCGAGGCCGCACCACCTGACCTTGCCGCCAGCATCCGCCGTAACATCACCATCTGCCTCGCCCAGAGCCAGGCCCACTCCAACCAGTTCCAGAGCCCTGAAGAGCGTTACGACTACGCCATCTCCCTGCTCAACCACGGCCACTATGAGGATGCCCGCGAGCACCTGCAGGCCATCCTGGTGAAGGAAAAGTCCGCCGACTACGCCTTCTACGGCCTCGCGCTGCTCGCCGGCATGACTGGCGACGCCGACCGCTGCATCGAGCACCTCACCGAGGCCATCCGCCTCAACGGGCAGTACCGCCTGCAGGCCCGCAACGACTCGGACTTCGACTCCGTCTGCGAAGACCCCCGCTTTACCGAGCTTCTCTACCCCGAAGCCTAATGGCTACGGCGATACACTCAGCGTCGTCGAAACCGCTCCGCTCGTCCCGGTCACGGCCGTCATCTTCACCATCTGCGGCATCCCCGCCACGCGCAGCGGGGTCACCTGCACCTGCCCCTTCGCGTCCGACGTTGCCGTCACCTTGCTCGTCGCCAGCACCGGAGCAGCCGCACACGGCCCCAGCGCCGCACACACTCCCTCCCACGCATACGACGTCTGATACACCGTCACTGTCGCCCCCTGCAGCGGATGCCCGGCACCATCCGCCACCTGCAGCACCACCGTGCCCAGCGGCGCCGCCTGCGCCACGCTCTGTCCTGCGCCACTCGCCACCGTGATGCTCCACAGGGACGGGTCCACGCCAAAGACCGTCCAACTCGCGCACACCGTCGTCCACGCGCATCCTGTCACCGTTTCGGTTGCGCCGCTCGCAATCCCATTCGCCTGTATCGCGACGCTCTCCACACCATTCGCTCCGGTCGTGCCCGTAGGCGGTGTCAGCGTCAGCGGCGATGCCGTCGTCCAGTTCACCGCGACCCCCGCGGCCACCGACCCATTCTGCGTCGCGGTCAACGCCACGCCCCACTGCGCGCTCGCTCCCACTGCCAGATAAGCCGCCGTGCTGCTCAGGCTCACCGTCTGCACCACGCTGGTGTCGTTGATAGTGATCTCCACACTCGCTCCGCCGCTCACCTCCGTCGCACTCACCGTAACCGGCCCCGCCGCCGTGCCGGTCAGCGAGATTTGCGCCTGCCCCGCCGCATTCGTCGTCACCGTGCAACTCGTCCCCGTCCCGCAGCTCAGTCCCACCGCGCCAGACACCACCGCAAACTGCACACTCGCTCCCGCCACCGGAGCAATCCCGTCTGAGGCCAGCACCTGCACCGCGAACGGCGTCGCCGCCGTCACCCCTGTCTGCAACGCCGCCGGCGCCGACACAATCTTTATCTCGTCCATCGCCGACGAGTACGTCAACCCGCCCCCAATCACCGTCGTCCCACCCGTCCGCGCGTCCAGCACCTCCACATCCACCGCCGAGCCGTTCGCACCCGCAGCGGCCGCCGTCGGCACGTCCGCGACGATGGTATTCGCCGTCCAGCTCATCACCGTCGCCGCCACGCCGTTCACCAGCACTTCATTGCCTTGCTTGAATCCCATCCCCTCAATCGTGATCTGCCCGCCGCCGCTGCCCACCATCGCCGGAGTCACGCTGTCGGCATACAGCACGCGCGCGTTGTAGGCAAAGTCTGGCCGCCCTGCGCCGAACTGATCGGCCACCACGAACCGCAGCGTCGCATCGCTCGCCGCCGCGTCCACCGGCACCTGCGTCACACCGAGCGCGAGCGCGTTCATCGCCGCCGGAGCGGTTGCCACCGTCGGCAGCGTCCCCGTAGCATCGCTCGCATTCCACACCCCGACCACCGGCTGCGCCTTGGCCAGCGTCGCCTCGCCGCTCTCATTCAAGGCCGTAGTCTCAATCGTCCAGCTCCGGTTCGCCTTCACCGCCACGCTCCACCACGACGCATGCCCGGTCGGGCACAGCAGCCCACTCCAGAAGCCGCTGGGATCCGCCTGCGCCGGGTTGGCCTCGGTGCCATCGTTGCCCGGGCTGCAACTCGCCGGAGCCCCGCTCATCGTCACCCAGTACGCATCCGTCAACCCGCTCGTCTGGAACGGCGAGACCTGCGGCTGCGCCGGCCCCGACATCGTCTCCGGCGTCCGCTCATACGGCCCCAGCGCATACTCGCCGGTATACAGCGGATTGATCGTCTCCTCGCTCACCGTCAACCCCGTCACCGACGCCACCAGCGGCACGCGCCCCATGTAGAACGCCCCCTCCCACTGCTCCACGCTGGTGCCAACATTCTGGGCCGCACTCTCCGCACCTGTCACGGGATTGCCGCCATTCTGCTGGTACTGCACTCCCGTCACGGCCGAGGTCGTCTGCCACGCGTCCCAGCTCGCCTGCCCCACGGGAATCTCGCTCACCGTCACATTCAGGTTCTCCATCCCCTGCCCGGTCGGGAACGATATCCAACCCTCCAGAAAGTTCGCATTGGTCAAGCTCAGCGTCTTGCCCGCACTCAGGTTGCCGCTCGTCACCGGATACAGCAGCGCCAGCGACGACAGATCATCCGGCCGCAGCGTGAACGCGTTCTGCATGCACTGGTAGGTATACAGCCCGCACACAATGTCGATCGGGTGCATCAGCGGCCAGTTCGCCATCTGGTTCGCGGTCGGTGTCGTCGCGCCGGTGAACACGTTGTCATTCACCTGCGCCCACGCCAGCCCCAGCACGCACCCGAACGCCCGCGCCAGTTGGTACTGCATCTGCGTCAACTGCTGCGCGTTCGTCCCCACGCATCGGCCATTCAGCACCACCACCGCGTGTTGAATCGTGCCGCTAGCACCAAATCCGTCCACGCTCCACGTCACCGCATTCTGCCGGCAGCCATTGGGATCGCTCGCTCCGTCGCCCAGCAGCAGATCAGTCACGCTGCCGTCGGTGTCATACACCACCGCGATCTGGATCGCCGCATAGTTGCTCGCCTGCACGTCCGCGGGGAACTCCACCGCCGTGCCATTGAAGAACGCGTTCGCCCCGCTCACATGCTCGGCCAGCTCGCCACCCTGCGCCAGCGTCAGGCTCGAAGTCGGCACGTTCCACACGTTCGCCGCGGCCGCGACCATGGCATCCGCCTGCGCGTGGGTCACGTTCGCCGCCAGAGCTCCGGGATCGGTAAAGTACAGCGGCTGCGTCGTATACCAGGCCATCGCGACACCCGCCTGCGCATACCCCGTCCCCGTCACGAACCGAGGCCCGCCCGCCCACGCCGTCGCCGCCGCCACACCCAGCAGCAGCGCCGCCAGCGCCCTAGCGGACCGCATGCAGCGTCCCCTGCGGCACCGACACAGCCGCCGGACGCATCTCCACCGGCAGCGGCAGCCGCTTCGGCTCCGCCTGGCTCGTCCTCCACGCCGCCACCACGCTCCGCGCCTCGTTCAACGCAACCACGCCATTCTCCGCGTCGGCCATCGGAGCTCCCTGCGCACGCAGCACCCGCGCCGCCAGCCAGCGCACATCCAGCTCCGGGACGCCGTCCCCGCTCGCCAGCACCGGCACCACACCCTCCATGCCATCCACCGGAGAACTCAGCCCCGCCACGCCCGTCGCATGCAGAAAGAACATCGCCCGCTGACCCACCCTGTAGCGCTGCTGCCCCGCCTCCCACAGCCCCGCCCACTCATGCATCGAGTACGTCGCGCCCACCGCGCCCAGCACCGGCTGCTCCACGGCAAAGCTCACCTCCACCACGCCGCCCTGTGGAGCAATCGCCGTCACCCGCCCCACAAACACCACCCCGGCCCGCGACGCCAGGCTGCGCAACGCCGCTCCCACGCTGGTATCCGGCCCGCGAACCTGCGCAGCCTGCGCGCACGCAGCCATTGCCGGACACAGCAACCACACCGTCAGGATCAAGCGGCGCATCGGGGACAGACCTCCATCCCCTTACTTCGTCGCGCACAGCGCCTCAGCCGCCCACTGTCCCATTCTGGGCCACACCTCTACCCGCTAAATCTCCGGGTAGAAGTCGAAGAACGCCTCAATGCTGTGCCTAAGCTGCGCCTCAATCCGCTCCCGGCTGCCCTCCAGGATGTGCATCGTCACCTGCGCCTGATGGCCGTTCTTCAGCGCCACAGGAGCCGCCTCCACACCCACCACCTCATCCGCCGGCAACAACCGCATTCCATACACCAACACCAGATCTGCCATGCTGCCATGGTACGCGCCCTGCATCTTCTGCCTGCCGTTACAATCAAATCTCTATGTCCGAAGCGAAGTCCATCCGCGACACCGTCATCCTCGGCTCCGGCTGCGCCGGCCTCACCGCCGCCATCTACGCCGCCCGCTCCAACCTCAAGCCGCTCGTCCTTGAAGGCCACGAGCCCGGCGGCCAGCTCTCCATCACCACGCTGGTCGAAAACTTCCCCGGCTGGCCCGAGGGCGTTCAGGGCCCCGAGCTCATCGAGAACATGAAGTCCCAGGCCAGCCGCTTCGGTGCCGAACTCAGGATGGCCCACCTCACCTCCGCCGACCTCAGCAAGTCGCCCTTCGAGCTCGTCGTCGGCAAGGACATCGTCAAGACCCGCTCGCTCATCATCGCCTCCGGCGCCAGCGCGCGCTGGCTCGGTCTCGCCTCCGAGCAGGCACTCATCGGCTTCGGCGTCAGCTCCTGCGCCACCTGCGACGGCTTCTTCGCCTCCGGCAAGGAGATCGCCGTCATCGGCGGCGGCGACTCCGCCATGGAAGAGGCGCTCTTCCTCACCCGCTTCGCCACCAAGGTCACCCTCATCAACCGCAGTGAGAACTTCCGCGCCTCCCGCATCATGCTGGAGCGCGCCGTCGCCCACCCCCAGATCGAGTTCCTCCACAACACTGTCGTCGAGGAGTGCCTCGGCGTAGAAGAAAAAGACCTCAAGGGCCTCAAGCTCCTCAACACCAAGTCCGGAGAGCGCTGGACGCTGCCCGTCAGTTTCATGTTCCTCGGCATCGGCCACATCCCCAACGCCACCATGTTCGCAGGCCAGATCGACCTCGACGCCGACGGCTACATCAAGACCGAGGACAACGTCTTCGTCAGCTTCATGAGCGAGCGCCTGCAGGGCGTCTACGCCTGCGGCGACGTCCAGGACCGCCGCTACCGTCAGGCCATCACCGCCGCCGGCACCGGCTGCATGGCCGCACTCGAAGTCGAAAAGTACCTCGAAGAACTCGGCCGCTGAGACAATTGACTTTCCACCCCACACGTCGCACCCTAGTCTCAGCGAGGTTTCCATGACCGTTCATCTAGAACCCGAGATCGAAAGCCAATTCGATGAAGCCGCGCTGCAGACCGGCGAGTCGAAAGACAGCCTCGTCCGGCAGGCATTGCTCTCCTACCTCGAAGACCTGCACGACGCCCGCATCATCGAAGAACGCCTGAAGAACCCCGGTAAACGCATCCCTCTCGAAGAGATCGGGCGTAAGTATGGCTTGGTCGATTGAGTTCTCGGATGAGGCTGACCGGGACTTCGCCAAGCTTGACAAGCCCATTCAGACACGCATCTTTCGTTATCTTCACGGTCGTATAGCTTTGGCAAATGACCCCAGAGACTTCGGCAAGCCACTCAGACATGGGTTAGCCGGTAAATGGAGCTACCGTGTCGGCGACTACCGTATTCTCTGCCATATTGAAGAGAACAAGCTCCTCGTTCTTGTCGTTGAGATAGGCCATCGCAGCTCCGTCTATGACTGATCCAATTGACTTTCCACCCCACCCATGAAGCAAATCGACGTCTCTGACGACGTCGCCTCCAGCCTGGCCTCTGCCGCGGCCAGCAGAGGGTGCAGCCAGGACGACCTCGCCTCGATGCTTATCGAAGAAGGACTCCGACGTGAAGAGGAGTTCGAGTTGACCCCAGATCAAGAGGCCATGCTGCTCCAACGCGTCGAACAATCCAAGCGCGGAGAAGTCATCGATGGAGACATCGTGATGGCACGCCTGAACAAGGCCTTGAAAGAAATAGCCTCCAGTTGATGCGGTCGCAACATCGCCCCACGACCCATCTTCCCGCAACCACCACCACAAAATCTCGTCTACACTGGCAACATCTGTAGATTCGACCCGCGCACTACTGCGTTCCATCCTGCACGGAAAGTGGTTCCTTGCCCATACGCCAACCGACATCCCTCACCGCGGCTCTCCTCTTCGCTCTGGCCTGCGTCTCAGTCCGTGCCCAGCAGCCCACAGCGCAAGCGTTGCCGGACGCTCCCTCCTTCCTGCTGGCCTCTAATTCTCTGACCTCTCCGGTCCCTGCGCCGGCGCAACTCGAACTCGACTCCGCGCTCGTCTCCAGTTCGCAGCTACAGCCCACGCAGCAGCCTTCCGCAGAGCCGAAGGATCCCGCCCGCGCTCGCGATCAGGACGTCCCCGTCGACGCCAACGGCAACCCCATCCCCCTGGAGAACGTACAGCCCAAGCGCATCCTCGGCTTCATGCCCAACTTCCGCTCCGTCTCCGCGGGCTCCAAACCCCACTCGCCCGGCTGGGGATACAACTTCCACATCGCCACCCGCCAGGCCTTTGACTACTCCTCCTTCATCTTCCTCGGCCTCACCACCATCTCCGCCGAAGGCATCAACTCGCACCCCGTCCTCGGCAAGGGCGCCGACGGCTTCTACGCCTACCTCTGGCGCGGCCTGCTCGACAAGACCGACGGCACCTACATCGGCGCCTGGTTCCTGCCCAGCCTGCTCCATGAGGACACGCGCTACTACGCCCTTGGCCACCACCGCAGCATCCCCATCCGCGCGCTCTACGTCATCAGCCGCCAGGGCGTCACCCGCACCTACGGCGGCCACCAGACGCCCAACTTCGCCGGCCTCGGCGGCAAGGTCCTCACCCAGCTCGTCTCCCGCCAGTACTACCCCACCGGCGCCACCAGCTTCAGCGTCCTCGCCACCAAGTTCGGCTACTCCGCCATGCGCGACGTCGCGTTCACCTCCATCCGCGAGTTCTACCCCGACATCGCCGCGCACTACATCCGCATCCACCGCGAAAAGGTCGCCGCCCAGTCCGCCCGCGACGCCGCCGGATCATCCGCGCCCTGACGGCCCTAAAACTTGTGGAACATGAAGAACGCACCGGCCACCAGGCACCCGAACGCTGCAAAGTGGTTCCAGTGCAGCCGGTCCCCGAAGTAGAAGACGCTGAACACCCCAAACACGGTCAGCGTGATGATCTCCTGAATGACCTTCAGTTGGTCCACAGAGAAGGTCTTCGCGCCGATACGATTCGCCGGCACCTGCAGGCAGTACTCAAACAGCGCAATCCCCCAGCTCACCAGGATCACCTTCCACAGCGCCACCTCCCTGAACTTCAGGTGGCCGTACCACGCAAACGTCATAAAGATGTTCGAGCCAATCAGCAGCAGAATGGTCCACATGCCTCATTTGGATGCCTGCTGGCCCAACAGCACGCCTATGCCATTGCTGTTCTTCCATTGCGCACCTTGCGAAAACATCGCGTACATCGCGTTCGTTGTTGCCGTTGCCTTTCCGCTTATCTCAACCTCTCTACGCTCTGATCTCTTTAAAACTCCTTGCCGCCACCCACTCCCGTCGCCTCACGACTAAAATCTTGTCAAGCCCCCTCTGGCCCTCCAAATCTCCCAACTCATTGAATAATATGAGAGTTATTCTTTGAAAAATCTTGGCATAGTATTACCATCCGCTTTGCTAGAATTAACTCATAGGGTCAAGCGATAGAAGTTCCCAGGGCTGCAACCGGCACAAGCCGCTTGCGGCCTTTGCTTTGCCTCAAAGCTCAATCGCTCAGAGCCCGAAGCTCAGCAAGAACGGAGTCAGCTCAAGACTGGCTAACTGGAGACTGGAGAACTGACAACTGAACGGAAATCCCCACCTAACCCCAGGAGAATCAATATTTTGCCGATAAAATCTCTGTTTTCAATACTTTGCCCCCGAGGGGACCCGCTAAACCGCTGATTCCAAAGACCCTTCAGAAAATAATAGTAGGGGTGCCCCCACATCATGGCTCCCAACTGTTCGCTGTTCCCTGCTAACGGTTCGCTGCACCTACAGCTTGTAAGCCTTGCGAACCAGGTTCACAGTCAGATCCTGGATCACCTCGAACGCCTCAGCTTCATCCAGGCGATGCTCCGCAACCAGCCTCGCAAGGAACGCGCAGTCCACTCGCCGCGCGACATCGTGGCGCGCGGGAATCGACAGGAAGGCTCGCGTGTCGTCGTTGAAGCCGACCGTGTTGTAGAAGCCCGCAGTCTCAGTCGCCGTCTCGCGGAAGCGCATCATGCCCTCCGGCGAATCCAGGAACCACCACGGAGGCCCGAGCCGCAGACACGGATAATGTCCCGCGAGCGGCGCCAGCTCGCGCGTGAAGGTCGTCTCATCCAGCGTAAACAGGATGAACGTGAAGTTCGGCTCGTTGCCGTATTTTGAGAGCAGCGGTCGCAACGCGCGCACATACTCCGTCGGCGAAGGCATATCAGCGCCCTTGTCGCGGCCGAACTTCTCATAGACCTTCTGGTTGTGGTTGCGCACCGAACCGGGATGAAGCTGCATCGTCAGCCCGTCCTCAACGCTCATTCCAGCCATCTCGGTCAGCATCTGCGCCTGGAATAGCTCGACATCGCCGGCGCGCGTCTTGCCGGTGTAAATCCGCTCGTACAGCGCGCTCGCCTCGCTCAGCGGAAGGTCCGCGGTCAGCGCGGTCAGGTGTCCGTGATCGGTCGCGGTCGCGCCGTTCTGCTTGAAGAACGCGCGCCGTTTGCGCAGGGCATTCAGATAGCCCTTCCAGTTCGAGACGTCTTCGCCGCTCACCTCACCGAGCAGCTTCAGGTTGTCCTGGAACCCGAGGTATTCAGCATCTACCACCGAATCCGGACGGAACGTCGGCAACACGCGACCCTTCCATCCAGAGGCGCGAATCTTCTCGTGGAACTTGAGCGAGTCAGTCGCGGTATCGGTCGTGGACAGCACCTCGATGTTGAAGCGGTCAAACAGCGCTCGCGGCAGAAACTCGGGCGTTTGCAGCGCCTTCTGGATGATCTCGTAGTACGCATCTGCGTTGTCGCCGTTCAGCCGCTCCTTGAGCCCGAAGAGCTCCTGGAAGGCATAGTCCAGCCACAGTCGCGTCGGCGTGCCACGGAACAGGTAATAGTGCCTGGCGAATATCCTCCACGCTTCACGCGGATCGGCATTCTGCTTGCCGTCAACCTGCGGAACGCCGAGCGATTCCAGGCTTACGCCTTGCGAGTACAGCATCCGGAAGATGTAGTGATCGGGCTGCAGGAACAACGCCGCAGGATTCGGGAATGGCTGGTTGTCGGCGAACCACTGCGGATCGGTATGTCCGTGCGGGCTGATGATGGGTAGATCGCGCACCGTCTCATACAAACGCATGGCAACCGCGCGCGAGGTGCTCTCCGCCGGAAATAGCCTGTATTCGCTCAACATCAAACTCACTCCATGTCGCAGAAAAGCGCACCACCGAAGCCTATCAAAATCGGCCGCGCAATGTTTCGCAGTGCCGAAACCGTTGCGCGATCAGCGTCCTTTGCGTCCTCGGCGTTTGTCTTGTCTACTTAATCTTGATCGTTCTCTTCAGGAGCCAGGATTGTCCAGCCTCACCGAAGCCATTCGACTCACCACGCCACAGTTCCACGCCCGCGTCCACGCGCTTGCGCCCAAAGTCGCCGTCTTTGACTGCGACGGAACGCTCTGGTCCGGCGATGCTGGCTCGACCTTCATGCGCTGGACCATGGGTGAAATGAACCAACCTGCGCTGCTCGCGCCCGCGCAGATTGCGTGGCTCAATGCCCGCTATGAAGGCTACAAGCGCGGCGCGGTCTCGGAGCTGGCCATCTGCGGCGAGATGGTCCAGGTCTACAAGGGCCTTGCGCAATCCGATCTGCGCAGCGCCGCTGCCGAGTTCTTCCGCAACCACGTTGAGCCCAACATCTTTCCCGAGATGCTGGAACTCATCACCGCGCTGCAAGCCGCCGGAACCGAAATCTGGGCCGTCAGCTCCACCTGCGATTGGGTCATCGAGGAAGGTGTGCAGCGCTTCCACATCCCCGCGAACCGCGTACTCGCCGCGCGCGTCGCGTGCGCGAACGGACTCGCTACCGACCGCCTGCTCGACGTCCCCACCGACGAGGGCAAGGTCGCGAGCCTGCGCAGAGTCGGAATCACCGCACCGGACGCAGTCTTCGGCAACTCCGTGCACGACGCTGCCATGCTCGCCATCGCGCGCAGTGCCGACGGAACCAGCGGAGCCTTCGCGGTGAATCCCTCCGCCGATCTGCTGCGCCGCGCCGCTGCGGAAGGCTGGCGCGTCTACTTCCCCGCCTCAGCATCGCCACCTGCTGCCGTTGGATCTTAGCCGTTTGCAGCGTGTGCAACGTCTACACTTGAGCAGGGAGAGACGTGAAGCAGCCGATACGCAAACTGGACGGTCGCCGTGCAGCAAATGCCATTCGCCCGTTGCGGCGGGTCGTTGCCGCGCTCATCCTGCGCGGCGATGGCCCCAATCGCGAGGTCTTCATCTGCCAGCGCCGTCCCGATCAGGCCATGGGCCTCAAGTGGGAGTTCCCCGGCGGCAAAGTCGAGCCCGGCGAGACCTCTGAACAGGCTCTCGCCCGCGAACTCCACGAGGAACTCGGCATTGCGGCCGCTATCGGTCCACACGTCACCACCGTGCGCCATACCTACCGCAACGGCAGCGCGATAGAGATCGAGTTCTTCGCAGTCCACAGCTTCGAAGGTGAGCTGGTCAACCTCATCTTCCAGCAGATGCAGTGGACCGCCATTGCTCGTCTGCCGGAGTTCGACTTCCTGGCCGCGGATCTCACCCTCATCCGCGACCTCGCCGACGGCAAGCTGCTCTAGCTGATAGCTCCGCGGGTTTCCTCCGCAACCTTTGCGCAACCTTTGCGCCCTCTGCGTGAAAGCTGTTGCTCTTGTCTCTCGCTCTAGTTTCCCGCGGGCGAAGCCATCTGATGAATCTGCTGCCACAGCATCACCACGGTCAGACCCACCACAATCACCGTCGTCAACCAAGCCACCACATTGAACCACTGCGTGTTGGTGTGCTTGCCCATCAGCGATTTGTTGTTAATCAGCTTTAGCATGAAGTACAGGACAAACGGGAGCAGCACACCGTTCAGCACCTGGCTCAGAATCGTCATCGTTACCAGCGGGAAGTTCGGTATCAGCACAACCGCAGCTCCCGCCACAATCAGCAGCGTATACAGCCAGTAGAAAAACGGCGCCTGGCTGAACTTCTTGTCCACGCCGCTCTCAAAGCCCAGCCCCTCGCACACGCTGTATGCCGTTGAGATAGGCAGCACCGACGCTGCAAAGAACGACGCGTTGAACAGCCCAGCGGCGAAAAGGATGGACGCGAACTCACCGGCCAGCGGCTTCATCGCCTGTGCCGCGTCGGCAGGCACGTTGATGTTACGAATCCCGTGCTTCCACAGCGTCGCCGCGCAGGCCACGATGATGAACCACGCAACGATGTCGGTAAAGAACGACCCCACGATCACGTCCAGCCGCGACATCGCATACTGCTTGATCGTTATGCCCTTCTCCACCACCGACGACTGCAGATAGAACTGCATCCACGGTGCGATAGTCGTGCCAATCACGCCGACCACCATGTAGATGTAGTTGTTGTCGTGCCATATGGTCCGCTCCGGCAGCTTCACGGTCTCCAGCAGCGCCTCGTGCCAGTCCGGCTGCGCCATGATGCCCGCAACCACGTAACAGATGTAGAACGCGCTTGCTACAAGGAATATCTTCTCGACGCTCTTGTAGTCGCCACGCACCACCAGCAGCCACACCGCCAGCGCACACAGCGGCACGCTGATGTACTTGCTCACGTGAAACAGCTCCACCGAACCGGCGACGCCGGAGAACTCGGCAATAACGTTGCCGAAGTTCACCACCACCAGCAGTACCATCATCACGAACGTCATCCGCAGGCCGAACTCTTCGCGGATCAGGTCACTCAGGCCCTTGCCGGTAACCACGCCCATCCGGGCGCACATCTCCTGCACCACGATCAGCGCCAGCGTGATCGGAAGCATCGTCCACAGCAGCTTATAGCCGTACTGCGCGCCCGCCTGAGAGTAGGTAAGAATCCCGCCCGCGTCGTTGTCTACGTTGGCGGTAATAAACCCCGGACCAAGCACCGCGAGAAACAGGAAGATGCTGGTCCGCCAGCGACGCCAGAAACTCACACCGCCACCGCCATAAGGGAAGTCGCAGCACGAAGTTTGGATGGACAGTTGATGTTGGTCTGCATGACGTCTCCTCGGCTCCCTCTAGACTAACCCGGCCTCGTGATTTCTGTGTTGCTGCCCGGTCAACTCTTCATGGGATGCAAAATCCCTCGCAGCCGTTCCAGCACTAACGCCATCTGGGCGTCGTTGCTGTAGCCGCTGCGCACCGCGCGCTCCCGCCCTGCCGCCGCGATTCGCTCCCGCGCGGCCTCATCCGGCAGATACCGCCGAATCTTTGCCACGCACTCCTCGAACCCGGTAAAGAAGACCGCCTCGCGGTCCTCCTCAAACCGCGCCGCATGACCTTCTGACCGCTCCGCCAGCAGAAATCCACCGCACGCCGCAATCTCAAAGCTCTTATGCGCAAACTCATCATGGTTGGAGTGCGTCAGAAAGCTCAGGTTGATCTTCGACTGCCAAACGGCCTCGCGATACGCCGCTCCGTACAGCTCGCTTCCGGTATAAAGCGCCGCAGCCGCCTCCGCATCCAACCGCTCGCGCCATACACTGCTGCCGGAGATCGCAATACTCAGCCCGCACTCTCGCCACAGCCGCGTCAGAAACTCCGGCCGGTCGTCATAAGCGGTCCCGATAAACGACACATCGCGCGTCCGCTCCGCATCGCTCCAGCCCTCAGCAGGCGGATAGTGGATCGTCGGCTCATACGCCGTCTGAATCTTGATGACATCTCTCGCTCCGCGCGATCTGTAGTCCACAACGTTGCTGTCGCGCTGCACCACATGCAGGTCGAAGTATGGAATGTCCTTCATATACAGCCGCCAGCCCGGATCACGGCGCGGCCCGAACGCGTTGTCGATCATATAACTCACGGTCGCCACACCCATCGCCCGCAAGCGCTTCAGCGTCTCCGGCCGCAACCCCAGCAGCTTGTCCGCCCAGAACACCTCTGGCCGCTCGCGCTCGGCGGCGGCCAGCACATCGCGATTCAGCCGCCGCACCCACACTCCCATCTGCGTGCGATGCACAACCTTCCGCAGCAACTCACTCTGCGGCTGATAGTCATAGCTGTTCAACGGCACCACCGTATGCCCCAGCCGCTCCAGCGCCCAAAGGCGATATAGCGCAGAATCATTCGCCGAGAGCTGCCCCACGTACAGAATCTTCACCTGCCGCGCTCTCCTCTACGCTCTCCACTCTATCCTCTACACTCTGCACTTAGGCCTCGAGAAGCTGCCCAATCACCTGCTCCGCGTGGATCGCTCCTGCAATGCGCCCGTGCGCGTCCACCACCGGCAGCGAGCGCAGGTTGTATTTGTCGAACAGCTCGGCCACTTCCTTATCGCTGGCATGGAGCCCGCAGCTGCGCTTGTGCTCGTCCGCCAGCGAGGCCAGCTTCGTCTCCGGCAACGCCAGCAGCAGCTTCGGCAGCGTTACAATTCCAGCCAGTTGCTCGTGATCGCCCAGCAGATAGATCTCGGTGATCGTATCCGGATCGCCTTCGAACTCGCGCAGCGCCCGCACCGCATCCGCCGCTGTCCCATCCTTCAGCGCGCTCACATAATCCGTAGTCATCAGACCCGCAGCGGTGTCCGCTGAGAACTCCAGTAGCTCCTCCACATCCTGCCGCTCCTCGGGCTCCATCTCCTCCAGGATCGCCTCGGACTCCTCCTCAGAGAGCTCGCCCAGCACATCCGCCGCCGCTCCCGGATCCATCTCCTCAAGAATGTCCGCCGCGCGTTCCGAGTCCAACCCCTGCAGCAGCGCCTTCTGCACCTTCGGCTCAATCTCCTCCAGCGTCTCCGCCGCCGTCTCCTCCGGCAGGCTGGAGAACAACGCCTCGCGCTCGGCCGGCGCAAGGTCTTCCAGAATGTCGGCGATGTCGGAAGGATGCAGCTTGGCCAGCCGCTCCTGCCCAATCTTCAGCCTCACCCGCCGCGCCGGATCACGATCAATCAGGTCCACCCACTCCCACGGAATCACGCGCTCCTTGATGTGTCCGCAGATTGACTCCACCGCTCCCGTAGGAACACCCTTCAATAGTCGACGCACCGCGCCGCGCGTCCCCACCTCCACCCGCTGTATCAGCAACCCCGCGGTCCCGTCCGGCGCCGTGCCCGGCTCCCACGCCAGCATCACATCGTTTACCCGCACGACCTTGCGGCCGTCCACGTCGATGATCTGCTGGTCAAGCAGGTCGCGCTCCAGCAACAGATAATCATTCAGCTTCCTGATCGGCTTCGGCGTAATCTTGGCACTGAGCCCGGTCTGGCCGGCCTTCGGCATCGAGATCTCTGTCACCGGCAGCAGTGTGGTGTGTGTCTTGCCGTTCGCACGACGTTTCAGTACCAGCGCCGTCACATGGGCCTCGTCATGCGCGGGGTCGACCGCGAACTCGTACACGCGGCCCAGAGCCTTGCCCGCGAGATCCACCACACGCATGCCCATCAGCGTGGAGACACTCGTCGGTATGGTCTGCAGTTCGCTCATCACTCCCCCTAAACTACCCCATTCGATGCACCCCGCGCTGCCCCTGCGGTTACCGTTGTTTGTTCTTCATTCCCACCCGAGTTTCAGCAGCCAATCCGATGGCGCATGGGTCATCAATCCGGGGGGGGAAGGGTAGCCAAGCTGGAGAGAGAAGGGAAGTCAAACCGGGGGAGAAGCGTAGCCAAGCCGGAGGGAGCAGGGGCCTTCAGGCCCCTGAATCCAGCAAATGAGCGCAGAGGCCTTAGCCCGGGGCCTCCTGCTTATCCCTTATCTCTTGCCCCTTATCCCTGCCTTACGCAGTCACTGGCTCCAGCACCTGCGCAAACTTCTTCCCCTTACGCTCGGCGTACGCCTTCTTGTGGAACGCATACCCTGCAATCAGCGGCAGCGCAATCGTCGCCTCGGCAAAGACCATCTGCTCATAGGTCAGGTCCACCTTACCCCACGAGCTGGCCTCCTTCAGCGTCGATCCCGAAAGCGCCCCATCGCGCGCATCGGCCACCGTGATCTGGATGGCATACTTGTGCATCGAGGCCTCCACGCCCAGGATGTCTGCCGCGACAACAATGTCCTGCGCAAAGTTCTTGGGCACGCCGCCGCCGACCATCAGCAGACCAGTCGTCGGATTGGCGATCTTCAACTGCGTCAGCTCGTAAAAGTCCTTCGCCGAGTCAATCGAGACCACCGCCTTGCCGCGCCGCGCATGCTGGTGCGCCACCAGCCCAAACCCCGCCGAGCAGTCCGAGAACGCCGGGCAGAAGATCGGCACGTCCTTCTCATACGCCGCTAGAACGATGGAATCCGCGTTGCCCTTCTCCGGCGTGCGCCCGTTCTCCTTCAGATACTTGCCCATCTCCG
>Ga0302157_10000785_pt1 | contig 40405 bp, 46 predicted proteins | sample I_Bog_N3_3_FD_193502 | JGI IMG/M metagenome (GOLD analysis project Ga0302157, IMG submission 193502) | Peat permafrost microbial communities from Stordalen Mire near Abisko, Sweden - I_Bog_N3_3 | ecosystem: Environmental > Terrestrial > Soil > Wetlands > Peat | place: Sweden: Abisko, Stordalen...
CCGCCTCCCCGCCCACCGCCTCCCCGCCCGCCGCCTCTGCGCCCGCCGCGCGGACGGGAAGCAGCAGGAGCCCGGCCCAGAACAGGCGCGCACAACGAGCCACGGCGATCAGTTGCGCGTGTCGAACGTGACGGTCAGCACGGTTTCGCCTTGCGCGGGCACCGGCACTTGCCAGGCGCGTTCGTCAAGCGTGCGCTGTTCGCCGGGCAGGCTTTCCTGCGGCACGCGGGTATCATGCCAGCCGGTATCGAGCCCGGCTTGCGCGACTTCGACAGTGATCGGCCGGGCCTGCGCATTGGTGACACGATATTGCATCGTCGTCTGCCAATGCGTCACCGCCGTATCGACTGTCGCAATTTTGGGCGCCTTGCCCTCGCCGGTCACGCGCCAGCGTGCGACCTGCTCCCATTCGCCCGCGTCGATCTTCGCGCGCTTGATCAGCGTCGGCTGAACCTTGACGTCGAAGGCCTCGCCCGTGGGCAGCGCGAGCATCGATCCCATCGGCGTGTGTTCGATCGCCTGTTCGCCGATGAACTGCGGCTGCCCGCGCGCATCGCGCATATAGACGCGCACCATCCCGGCGGGCAGCGCATCGCCGACGCCGTCCTTTGCCCCGGTGGAAAAGCGGATCACGCTTTGCGCGCTCTGCGGGTCGGCGGCATTGCCCATCCAGTCATTGCGATAGCGATAGATCTTGCGCGCCGGGGCGCCTTTCACATCGAGAAACGAAACCTGTTTCTGCTGCGCATTGGCGAGCGTGGTGCGCCCGGCAATGGGGTAGACATAGAAATCGCCCAGCCGTTCGCGCCCGCTCGCTTCGGTGCCCGCGACTTCCATTTTCGGCGCGCGCGGCATGAACCGGCGGTTGGGCACATTTTCGCTGTCCCCCAGCGTATTGGCGACTTCGCCCGCCACGAGCAGGACATGCGCCCGGTCAAAGCTGGTCCCGGTGGTGTTGTTCAGCGTGATCCAGCCCTGCACGTCGATATGGCCCGCCCCGTCCGTGCTGCCCGTCTGATCGAACAGCGCGACATAGTCCGCCTTCCACGAAAAACCGTGACTGAGATAGCTGAGCGTGACCGGGCGGGCGCCCGAATGCGCCGAATCGAGCCGCACCGAGAGCGTCGGTCGCGCCTTCAGCCCCGGCGGCAATCCGGGAAAGACCAGCCGCGAATGGCCGATGTCGCCCAACACTTCGATATGCCCGCCGACCTCGATCAACGTGCCGTCATTGTTGGCCAGCACTTTGGCCGGTTCGCCGCTATCGACGCCGGTCGTCGGATTGGTGTGCATCAAGGTGACCGACTGGCCCACCGACTTGTCGAGCAGGCGCGTCGGCGACAGCAGGTCATAATCGAAATTCTGTTCGAGGATCGTCGCCTCGGGCACGGTCAGCGTTACCGTTTCAGGCTGAATCGCCGCCGAGACATCGGGAAAGGCCAGTTCCACCTCGCCTTTGCCCGGATCGATCCGCCGCACGTCCTCGATCAGCGCGAGATCGTTGTTGTAGATCGTGACGGATACATCGCCCTGCGCAGTCGCCTGTACGGTCGATTGGGCATTCGCCGCGCCGGAGAGCAGCGCAAGGAGCCCCGTGCCTGCCATTCGTGCCATGCCCGTCATCGTCTCGTCCCTTTGCCAGCCTGTGCCTTGCGAGGTTAGCGTGGGCCGCGAAGAACCACGAGCAAATTGTTGTGCGACAACGTGTTCTGGCGATCAGGCCAAACGTTCCATCCGGCGCAGCGCCTTGCGCAAGGGGGCAAAATCGAGCGCCAGCAGCACGATCCCATAGGCAAGCAGCCCGACCGCGCCCGTGGCAATCGCCATGACTTGCCACGGCGCGCCCCACAACGCCCCCTGCCCCGCTTGCCCAAACCGGGCGCGCAACACCATGACCACCGCAGCCAGCGCCATCGCGGCGGCCAGCGGGCGCCAGGCCTGACGCCACAGATCGGCCCGCGACAGCCGCGCCACGCGCCCGAGCACGACCACCGTGATCGCAAAGACCAGCACCACCGCCAGCGCACGCGCCATGATCGCACCATAAAGCCCGAACCGCAAAATCAGGATCAGCGCAGCGGGCAGCTTGATCACCATTTCGGCAAAATTGATCCACCAGGTCAACCGCGTGCGCCCTTGCGCCATAAGCAGCGCCGAGGTGACCGGAGTGACAAAAACCGGGATGATCAACACCACGAGGTATTGCAGGTAATCGGCTGAAACCGCCCATTTTTGCCCGAGCACCATGATCACCAGCGGTCGCGCCAGCAGGCTGGCGAGGATACACACCGGCAAGAGCAGCGCAATCAGGATGGCACACGTCGCCAGCACTTTGTCGCGCGGCGCCTCCCCCTTGCGATTGATCACCGAAAAAGCCGACATCAGCGGGCGCCACAGCGGCACGAGGATGATCTGATTGGGCAAGTTGGCGAGGTCGCTCGCCATGCTGAACGCTCCGAGCGAGGCGGGCGAGACAAAGCGACTGAGAATCAGGCGGTCAAATTGCCAATTGAGCGCGCTGATGATCTGCGATGCGGAAACCCAGCCGAGAATCCCCATGAATTCGCGCCAGCGCGCCAGGCTCAGCCGGGGCACCATCGGCGCGATCAGGTATGAAACGATCATCATGACCAGCGGCCCGGTGACCGTGCCCGCCACGATCGCCCAGTAATTGCGCAAGACCAGCGCCGCGATCACCGCAACGATCAGCGCCGCAAACTTGCCCGCCAGTTCGATCGCGACATCCTGATGAAAGTTGAGCGCGCGCGAATAGAACGCCAGCCCCGGACTGAGCATCCCGCGCATGAACGGCGACAGGCTGAGCACGAGGATCAGCGCGGCCAGCCCCGGCTGACGAAAGAACAGCGCCGCAGGCCAGGCGATCAGCGCCATGACCACGGCAAGCGCAAGCCCCCGGATCAGGCTGAGCGTGAAGGCCGTATCGAGCATCGCCCGGTCGGGTTCCTGCGCCCGCACCACGACTTGCGCCACGGGCAGTTCGAAGACCGCCTCGATCACCTGCATCAGCGACATGGCAATCGCCACGAGCCCGAAATCGGGCGGAGTCAACAACCGCGCCAGCACGAGCAGGGCCGCAAAATCGAACAAACGCGACACCAGCCGCGATCCGATCAGAAGCATGGCGCCTTTCGCGGCGCGCTGCCCTACTTGCCCGCCATGATCTTCGGACACAGCCTGCACCGTCATGCCCGCTTCGCCGCGCCGCAAACCGCGTGCGCGCGATCAACCACAATGCCCGCCGGGGCGATAGGCATAGACATGGACATATTTCACATCGAGCACCGATGGGTTTGGCGTATTTTCGATCGAATACCCCGACCCCAGCGCCAGATTGACCAGCGGAATCAAGGGAAAGACATGGCTCTTGGGCGTATCGGTCTGCCACACCAGCCGCCGATCGAGATAATAGCCGATCGTTTGCGGGGTCACCTTGATGCCATAGTCGTGGAATGCGGTGACCAGGCTGTCGGGACGGACGGAAACCGTCGATCCGCCATGAAGTTCGGTCACCTTGTCATGCGTCCACAGATGCAATGACGTGTGATAGGTCTCTGGAAACTGGCCGTAATATTCGATCACGTCGAGTTCGAACGAGGGGCGTTTGTCCCCCTGAGGGCGCAAACTGGCAAGCCAGAACGCGGGCCAGGTGCCCGGCCCCGGCGGCATTTTCATGCGCGCCTCGAAATAGCCATAGCGTTCGCCATGGCCGTGCCCCGCGCCGTCGCCCGCCGCAATCAGCCCCGATTGCCAGCGACCATTGGCCATTTTGCGCGCGGTGATGTGCAACAGGCCATGGTCGACTGCAAACGGACCATCGGGCCCGGGATCGGCAAAGCGCGCATCGCCGAAATCGCCATTCCACGGGGTATGGGCGATCCAGTTCGCCTTGCCCGCGAAGTCTTTCCCCCCGGCCGCTTTACCCCCGACATCCTTGCCGCCCAGATCGCGCGCAACCACGCGAAAGTCGGCAAAATCCTCAAAGAAACTGGGGGTCATCCCGCACATGTCGAGCTGATCCCGTTCGGGGCGGGCACTGGCTGGGGCCATTGCGCCAAGGCTTGGCAGGAGCAGGCACAGCGCAAGGCGCAATCCGGGCAGTCGCATGATAATTCCTTGAAAGACGCAATGCCGTGAGTCTCGACCCGAGCACCGGCGCAAAACCGCCCGCCCTGATCAGCCGGCAGGGATCAAACTGTCGCCAGCGTGGCGACCGGCGACAAATCGAGCACTGACCGGCCGACGCCGCGCGCGCTGCGGCTGCGCAGCGCCAGCGCCGCACCGCTGAGCAAGGCAAAATCGCTGCCCGGATCGCAATTGGGCGCCGTCACGCCGGCAATCACGATCGCCATCAGCATGGCCCAGGCACAAGCCCCCGCCACCGCCAGGTCCGGGTCGGCGATGGGGACATAGGTCGACCAGCGCAGCGGCTTGAACGCGGTCAGGCAATGCGCGGCGAGCGAAACCGCGCCGATCACCCCGACACAGCCGAGCACCGCCGTAAACAGGCTCGACGAGCGGAAGCTGCCCGGCCCGACGCCGATACCCCAGGTTCCGACAAAGGCCTGATACCCCTGCATGGCCCAGAACCGGCGCTGAATCCCCGATTCCGAAGACATCTTGTCGAACAGCAAATGCTGCGCAAACGTCATGATCCGTTCGACCAGTTGCGGCTGCCAGATCAGCACGAGCCCGCAAGCCACGACCGCGCCGATCACCAAGGCGCCGAGCCAGAGCGCGCGATCCGCCGGCATCGCCCCGGGAATGACCAGACTGCGCAAGACCAGCAGGCCAAACCAGACGGCAAGGGCAACATAGGCCGTGGCCGACGTGCTGGCGAGCAGAGCCGCCCCAAGGCACAGCGCCGCCGCCCCGGTCAACACCGGCTCCACCCGGCGCAGCCAGCATTCGGCCAGAAACACGAACCAGATCGCGCCATAGGCGGCATAGCTCGACGGCTCGGGCGAAATCCCCGACATCCGCGCCATGCCGTCGATCTGCTGGTCAAGCTGAGCATAGCTGCCGTTGCGGAAAAAGCCGAGCGCGAGATCGATCGCAGTGCCCTTGCCGAGCACCGACAGAAACCCGACCGCACAATGGATCAGGCCGACAACCGCCATCGTGCGCACCAGGGTAATCCGGCCCTTCGGCGCCTTGCACGCGACATGCGCCACGACCGCCGCCGCCAGCGTGCCCATCAGATAGACCGACGAGGTCAGATTCTGCGCCGAGGGTCCGAATGGCCGCGTTGCCAGCAGAAAGCTGAGCCGACTGGTATAGGTCGCCGCGCTTTCGGCGCGCAGCGGGGCAAAATCGAACCGCCCGCCAAACAGCCGCGGCCCGATATAGGCCATGATCACGCCATAGGCGACAAACACCAGCAGCCAGACATTGGCTTCGACCGCGCGCGCCGTGGCGCGAAGCTGGCCCGACCCAGGCACGAGCAGGCGCATGGCCATGAACAGCAGCGCGAAATCGAGCGGCGGGATCGACGACCCCGATCCGAGCGAGCCCAGCACGATCGCCGCAGAACCGGCAAACAGCGTGGTGACCAACAGGAAGGCAAACATCGCCTCGACACTGCCGGCCAGAAACAGGGCCAGGCCGACAAGAATCTGGATGGCGCCGATGATTGTCAGTTGCATGACCGAAATCCCGGTAAGAGGTGCCCGCGCACAAGGGTGGCTGACATGATCGGTGCGCAGAAGCCCGGAGGTCTCTGGCCGATCGTCCACCCGATGCGGATTGAAGGCGCAGGCTAAAAAGAAAGCGGGCGATGGCGGCGGTGGCCCGCAAATGGATGAGCGATGAAGCCCGTGACCAACCGCTGCCGGCGTCCGTCCCGGCCCCGGCATCAGGCCGGGCAACCGGGTCTGGCGAGCAGGAAGCATGCCTCCTGTCCGCCATGATCGATCAGGAATAATAGCGACGATAGCTGTGGTAGAAGGCATCTTCGCCATAGCCGAACCGCGCCTGTTTGCGCATGTCGACCCGAGTCAGCGCGACGCCTGCCAGTTGCACCCGGTTACCCGGCAGCAGGCGCAGCGCCGCCCGCAGCGCGCTGTCGGGCGTCTTGCGCCAGCGGACCACGAAGACCGAGGCGTCGGCCTTGCCCAGCACCAGCCGCGCATCGGCAATCGGCAGCACCGGCGCGGTATCGATGATCACCGCGTGATACTTCGCACGCGCCGTTTCGAGCAGGCGATCCATCTCGTCCCCGGTCAACAGCTCCGGCGCGTCGGTCGTGTCGCGCGAAACCGGCAAGATCGCGAGCCCGGTTGCCGGATCGACCGAGATGGCCGCATCGAGTTCGACTTCACCGCGCAGCACTTCGATCAATCCGGGGCGCCCTTCGCGATCGGGCACGAATTCGCTGACCCCCTGCCGGCGCAAGTCGCAATCGATCAGCAGCACGCGGTCGCCCGAAGCCGCCATCGAGCGAGCAAGGCAGATCGAGGTGGTGGTCTTGCCTTCATCGGGCAGCGACGAGGTGATCGCGATGACTTTGGCGTTGGTCGTGTTCATCGCGATCGAAGCGCGCAGCGAGCGGAAGCTTTCGGCAAAGGCCGAGCGCGGGCTTTCGATCAGCGCCTCGGTCGGACTGGCCTTGCGGCCGCGCACCATGACCGAGCCCAGCGACGGGATCGAGCCGAGGTAGCGCACGCCAAGCCGTTGTTCGATGTCATCGCCGGTGGTGATCCCGCTATAGTTCAGCTCGGCCAGGAACGCGGCGGCGACCCCCAGCCCCAGCCCGACTGCAAACGACAGGATCAGGTTTATCAGGACATGCGGGCTGTCGGGCACGAGCGGCACCGAGGCCGGATGCAGCATCTCGGCGTCGGCCTGTTCGGTGCCTTCGCGCGCGGTCAGTTCCTTGTAACGGTTGAGGTAGCTTTCGTAGAGCGCGTTCGACGTTTCGGCCCGCTTTTCCAGATCCTGCAACCCGGTCTTGGCCGAATTGCTGATCGCCAGCGCGCCGCGCGACTGTGTCAGAGAGCCCGACAGCGAGGCCAGCCGCTGGTCCGAAGCTTGCGCCTTGGCCTCAAGCCCGGCGATCACGCGCCGGGTTTCGCCGGCGACCTGTTCGTCGAGCGCACGCAGCGTGGCGCGCGCCTTGATCACATCGGGATGGAGGCTGCCATAGCGTGCCTGGAGCGAGGCCAGTTCGCCGGCCGCCGTCGCCTGTTGCGCACGCAGCGCGGCAATCGCGGGCGAGGCGAGCGTTTCACCCACATTGCCGCCGTTGGCCGCACCGGCCTGCTGGTGCCGCGCCGCATCGAGCCGCGCCGCATCTTCGGCCTGTTCGGCGCGAGCGCGCGCCAGTTCCTGATTGTAGGCAGAGATTTCCTGCTCGGTCAGCGTGCCCTGGTTGGTGCTGAGCAAGTTGTGCGCGATGCGATAGTTCTGTTCGGCGGCACTGTCGGCCAGCGCCTGGCTGCGCAGTTGATCGAGCCGCGCAGCGATCATCCCGGTGGTCTGGCGCGCACCGTCGCGCTTGGCATCGAGCGCGCCGCGCGTGAACTGTTCGGCAAAGGCATTGGCCACTTTGGCCGCCTGATCGGCGCTGCGGCTGTCATACGTGATGCCGATGTCATAAGTCGAGCCGATGCGCTGCACATTGAGATGCTTGCGCAGATAGTCGATCGTCGCGAGGCGCGCCGCGCCGCGCCCGGCCTCGGCGATGATGTGCGGATCCTTGTCCAGCCCCAGACGGTCGATCACCGCGTTCATGTTGTCGCTCGACGTCACTTGCGCAACTTGCGTGTCGACAAAGGCGTCGGTGGGGGCCTGCTGCTCGGTCACGCGATCGTTGGTGCTTGCCGGCGCGATCATCGCGGTCTTGTTGCTCAGCGTGACATCGGCATGGGCAACATAGATCCGCGGCTGCAACGCAGTGACAATCGCGCCGATTGCAAGCGATCCCCCCAGCACCGAGACAAACAGGCCCGACCGGCGGCGGAAAATGCCGATCAGGAATTTGAGATCGATGCGGTCGTTTCCGGCGACCGGCACCGCACGCGGCTCTGCCAGCCAGGCCGGCAGGACATCGCCCGGGCCGCGAAGCGCACCGACGGCGCTCGAGTCCAATGTGTTGACAGCGGTGCTCACCCTTATGCTCCTTCGCTGACGATTCGGCACAGATGGCCCGGCAGATGTGCCGCGCGATCGCGAACCGAACGGGTTTTCAAAAAACCAGTCTGATGCCCTACGTGATGCCGTGCCCCGGGATGCCGTATCCGTGGGAAAGGACATCCGTGAGCTGCGAAAGTCAGACTAGGCGACCGCGCCCGTCGCGAAAGGCGAAGCATATCCGCAGCGGAGGGAAAACGGGGCTACCGGGTCCGGCGGCAGGGGGGCGCGCCGTGCCGCGGCAGAGACCCGACCTGCCCCCCGCCGACGCAGCGCCGACATCTGACGGTTACGCGCGCTACGCACCGGCACAACTCGGGAAAAGCGCTTAGGAAACTGCCTCAGGAAGGCGCGGAAAGTCCCGCTTCACCCCCACCGGGGCGAGGCCGGACCAGCCCTCGGACCGGTCAGAAACGGCGCGGGAATATCTCCATGCCGGATTTTTCGTTACGGCGCGACCGATTGAGCTTTTCCGCGACAGGCATAAAAACAAGGTCAGCGGCCGCCACCGGGAAAAGCATCTTCCGATCAGGCATTCGCCGTCATTTCAAGGTTATTGCGGGAATAGATGGGGAATAACATGCGCACATTCACGATTACGGTTGCAACGGCGGCCTTGATCATGCCGTTTCTTTCCGGATGCAGCGAAGGCAGAGTCGCGCCGCTCGCCTCGGCCAGCGCAGCACAAAACGGCTCGGCACAGGCTGGCGGCTATCACCTGGGCGCAGGCGACAAGCTGCGGATCACGGTTTACAACGAACCGGCGCTGACCGGCGAATACAGCGTGACACCGGCAGGCGCTGTCGCGTTTCCGCTGATCGGCACGGTCAATGTCGCCGACCACACGATCGAGCAAGTCACCGCCGACATTACCCACCGGCTCGACGGCGGCTATGTCCAGGATCCGCGCGTCAGCGTCGAAGTGCTGAACTTCCGCCCGTTCTATATCCTCGGAGAAGTCAACAAGCCGGGCGAGTATCCCTATTCGTCAGGCCTGACCGTCGACAAGGCCGTCGCACTGGCCGGCGGCTTTACGTATCGCGCCAATTCCCGCGTCGGCTTTCTGCGCCGGGACAACGGACCGGCGGAAGGCAGCGTCGCGCTGCGCGGCACCCCTGTCGCGGTTCAGCCCGGCGACACGATCCGCATTGGCGAACGCTATTTCTGACGCGCGACGCCAAACGGATCACAACCCGGCCTCGATCCGGAAATCGCAAAACCGCCGGCATGGATCGCATTGGTGCCGATCCAGCCTGGCCTGAGCCGGGTTGGCAGCGCCTGACAGACCTTCGGACAACGCCGCTCTGCAGCGACAACGCCTGACGCTAGCCGATTGTTTCTGACATTTGCATCCCGCCATCTGGGCAGCACGGTCGCAAATGTCAGAAACGGGCCACTTGCCAGCCTCAAGAGCCACGCGTCAGGCGCCGCGTTGCGACCAGCCGGTGCGCGCAACCATCGCCTGCGCCGCGACCGTGTCCGGCGCCACCAGGCGCGGCAGAAAGCGGCGGCTCCGCGAAGCCTTCGCCTGCGCATGATCCCGCCGGTGTCGAAATTCCCGGTGTCGAAATTCCCGGTGTCGAAATTCAGGGGCAGCGCGCGAAGCGAATTTACCCCGCCGCGCACAAACCTGATCAGGGCTGCCGGGCGAGCCATGCACGGCGTACTGCACAGGATGCACGGCAAGCACCCGACAGATCTCGCGCGCCGCCTGCAAACGCCTTCGGCCGGGCAGCCGCTTGCCCCCGCTGAAGACCGCCACCGGCCCAATTGTCAGGGGCGGGTCAATTGCGGTATTCGCCTCCAGCCGGGCCTGCGCAATGGAGGCATCGGCCGCCGCGCAATTTCGCACGATGTGCCCCCATGATCTGAACCCGCCTGAACTGAACGCACGCCGCCGATTGCCCCCGAGCGCGACTCGAGCGACCGTCGCCGCACGGCTTTCACGCGTCAGGCGCCCAAAACCGATCTCCGACGAAACCCGCCATACCAAAGTACTGCATCCGTTTTGGAGAAGGCGTCAGGCAAGGCCCTGCCCACCGAGCCCGCCACAACCCGCAAAAATCGTGGCTGCTCCGATCTCCACGCCGCAACCGCGGCTCACACTGCAGCGCCACACAAGACCTGGCGCAGACTTCGCAACCCCGCATCCGGCTGTGACTTTCTCCATCCCGCACTGCGACATTGTCGGCCTGCCAATACAGGTACTCCACCAATGCTCCATTTTGGTTTTACGCCACCGACACTGGATAGCCCCGGATCACGACAACAGGTGCCGTACCAGGATTGCCAAAGTATTGGGGCTCGATTAACTGTTTATACGCGTTTTTCCCGTAACAGCGGGATTGACCGTTAAGAGGTTCGCTCAGTCCTTCAGCTTTGCTGCCGGGTGATCGAAAACAAGGCGGCAGCGGATCGGGAGGAAACACCCCCCCTTTCGGCAATCAAGCCGCAGTAACTGTCAAGATGTCACGCATGGAAGGCGCGCCATATTACGGGGCCATAGTACGGAGGATGTCGAGTGGACAAGATTATCTGGAGCGAAAATTCGCGCGACACGCCCTACACCATGGGCGAACGCGGCGGGCTCGATGCCGCGCGCGGACTGATCATCGGACTTGCCATCAGCCAGGTGTTCTGGCTGGGGCTGGCGCTTGCGTGGATACACTTCTGAGCCGACCAGACTCGTCTTACATGATCCGAGTGGCGCGCACACATGGGCTTCGCGCCGCTTGCGCGCGAGCCGGACCCGCAATATCCGCCTCTGGGCCACGAAATCCGGCCACGCGCCTGATCGCACAATAGCACCGATCCCGCGCGGCCATCACCAGGCCCCCCGGCCACTCAACACAGCCGGCACTGTCCGCACGAGAATCAGCAAATAGAGCCTTAGCGAGCGCCCACGGGCAAAGGCGACATCGAAGGCCACCCGACGGCGATAGGACGTATCGGCATCGCGCTGGACCTGCCACAGCCCGGTCAGCCCGGGCCGCACCCGGCAATAGATCGCAAAGTGGCGCCCATAGCGGGGAATTTCCGATTCCACGATCGGGCGCGGCCCAACCAGGCTCATGTCGCCGCGCAGCACATTGAACAACTGCGGCAATTCATCGAGACTGGTCCGCCGCAAAAAGCGACCGATCGAAGTTATCCTCGGATCACGCCGCAGCTTCTGACTGGTCTGCCATTCGGCCCGCGCCGAAGGATCACTGTCCAACAAGGCCTTGAGCTGGGCGTCGGCATCGATCGCCATGGTGCGAAACTTCAGGCAGGCAAAGCGCCGCCCATGACGCCCCACCCGGCGATGCGCAAACAGCATGGGGCCCCGGCTTGTCACTTTCACCGCCAGCGCCACCAGTGCCATGACCGGAAAGGCCAGCATCAGCGCAAGCAAGGCCCCGAGGATGTCCAACGCCCGGATCATGCCGTCGGCCATCAGCATCCCCGGCAGCGTATCGGTCGCCGGATAGTGCTGTGGCGCCGGATGAACGGCCGCCAGACCATCCGACCCCGTACCCTCCGCCCCCATACTTTCCAAAACTGCGGGCTCCGGCGATATGGCCCGCATCGCCACGGCCCTTGGCGGAACGGCCCTCGCCGCACCGGGCGCGCCCGGCGACGACGACACGCCCGCCTCAGCCTGATCGGAACTGTCCTTCGGGGGAAGTGTCTGCTCTGATACGGGCAGGGGGGCTGCGGCATTGACGGTCATTCGCGGGCGCAACGGGCGTCTCCCTCTTGCTCGGCCGATCGCGACAGCGCGATCACACAAAGCGCAAGATGAAGGGCGCAAGCCCGCAGGTCAGCGAAGGAAAGACCCGGGACGGTTGGATTGGGACTTCGTTACGTGCCGGAATCGCGCCCGGACCGACGCATCAGCGCAGGTATCCCAGCACCCAGAAAATCAGCACCCACAGCGCGCCGGAGCAGACCAGCGGCAGAATAAGCCGCAACCATACCGGATAGAGCGTGACGGCCGAATCCCGGATCTCTGCCGGACTTTCCGCAAAAGCCCAGAGATTCTGGTGCATTCTGTGGACCGGCGACGCGACAAAGCCATCGTGTTCGCCGACCGGGCGCGGCTGGTTGCGTGCTTCGCCTTCGGGTTTGGGAAAATAGCGGTATTTGCGCTGCGGCATGGCGTCACCTCGACATGAGGCGAAATACCGCGACGCAGCTTAAGACCCCCGCTTCGGCATATAGGGATTACCACGCAGCGACCGTGTCGGCAGAGCCCCTGCATGGTTCACTTCATTATCGAGCAGTTTTGAACTGCTCCAGTGTAGTGGATCTGAAATTCGCACCGCACCTGCCCGCTTGAGGCACGCGAACTTCAGATTCGGGTCACTAGCCGCGCGCTGCGCCATCGAGCGGCTCGCCATCGACGGGGTAACCCGCGTCGGACGGAATCACCAGCCAGCGCACCCCGTCGCGCTCTTCCATCCAGGGCGAAATCGTCTGGATCGGGGTCGCCAGCGCATGGTCGCGCACGGCCGCGAAATCGGGCCACAGCGCCAGTCGTTCGAGATTGCGCCGGGTCGGAAAGATCACCTTGATCCGCCCCGCATCCGCCAGATCGAGCGCCTCTTGCGCCGTGGCCCAGAACAAGTGCTGCGTCTCGGTGGCATCGGCGGCCAGATCGAGCGCGCCGGTCCCGACATCGGCCAGATAGAACCGCGTATCATAGACGCGGATCTCGCGATGGCGGGGCCACCAGCGCGCAAAGGGGATCAAGCTGTCAAAATCGATCGCCCAGCCTTCATCGGCCAGAATTGCCCCCAGTGTCTCGCCTGCAAGCAGACGCCGACGCGCATCGATCGCGCGGGGGGCAGTGACGGTTCCCTTTACACCCACGACAAGCCCGGATTCCTCCAGCGCTTCGCGCACAGCCGCGATCCGCGCCGCGGCATCGTCGGGATCGAGGCCCGCAGCCTCCGGCAGAGATTTGGCCAAGGCACGATCGGCGGGATCAACCGCCCCCCCCGGAAAGACCGTGGCACCGCCGGCAAAAGCCATCGCCCCCGACCGTTCGAGCAACAGCAGTTGCGGCGGCCCGCCGTCTGCATTGCGTCGAAACACCACCACGGTTGCCGCCGGTCGCGCCGGCGGAGCATCCTCTACCCAATCGCTTGCTCTTGTCATGGCAACAGGATGATACGCCCGGACGATCTTGCCAAGGGGGACATGCGCCGCCCTGACCGAATTCCGAAACTGTCGGCATGCTTTACACCTGCCCATCGGTGCTCGTGCGGATCGCGAAAAATTGCACGGTTTTCGGCACCAAAGACGATTTGGCACGGGTCATGCATTACCCTGTATGTCCCTAAGATGCCCCAAATTGACAAGGCGGAGCCTGTCCCCAAGTTTCCCGGCTCCGCCTTTCGACCCTAACCGATTTCCGCCGGTCTCCCCCCGGCATTACCCAGTACCCCGAGCTCAGTTCCCCGATTATCGTGCCCCCCCCCGATTGTCGTGTCCCCCAAAAGGCCCCGTCCCCGGAGCATCAACGTCCCCAAATGAAAACGCGGCCCCTGCCATAGCGGGGGCCGCGTTTCACTTTGTACGTGGAAGGAGTGCGCGCAAAGCGGGCCGGGCGGCAAGGCCCTGCCGCTCTCGCGGCAAATCGCTTCAGGCTCGCGCGACGCCCGCTTCGGTCACCAGCTGCTCAAGCTCGCCGGCTTCGAACATTTCCATCATGATGTCCGACCCGCCGACGAATTCGCCCTTTACATAAAGCTGGGGGATCGTCGGCCAATCGGAAAAGGCCTTGATCGCCTGGCGGATCTCCATGTCCTGCAACACGTCGACAGTCGCGTATTCGACCCCCAACCGTTCGAGAATGGCCACTGCCCGGCTCGAAAACCCGCATTGCGGGAACAACGGCGTGCCTTTCATGAACAGGACCACATCATTGCCCTGGACAATTTCGGTAAGGCGTTCGGCGGTGCTGGCGGTCTGCGACATGGGTCTTGGCGGTCCTTTCAGGACAATACGAATCACACGCCCGAAATGGGCACGGCAGTGGTCAATTGCAAGGCGTGCAAGGCGCCGCCCATGCGCCCGCCCAAGGCGGCATAGACCGCCTTGTGCTGGGCCACCCGGCTCATGCCCTGAAATGCGGCAGAAACGACATGCGCGGCATAATGATCGCCATCGCCGGCCAGATCGGTGATCGTGACCTCGGCATCGGGCAGCGCCGCACGGATCATCGTGGCGATGTCGTCGGCGGCCATCGCCATCAGACGTCGCCCATCATTTGCCGCCGCGCCTCGACCGTTTTGGCTTCGAGCGCCTTGCGCACTTCTGCTTCGCCCACTTCGGCCCCTGCCAGCAGGAGATCGCCATGCACTTTGCGAATCACTTCCTCGTCGCCGGCATCTTCGAATTCGGCCTGAACCACCGAGCGCGCATAGGCCTCCGTCTCGGCGGCATCGAGCCCCATGCGTTCCGCCGCCCAATTGCCCAGCAGCTTGTTGCGGCGGGCCTGAATGCGAAACAGCATTTCCTCGTCGTGGGCAAACTTGGCCTCTTCGGCGCGTTCGCGATCTTCAAAGGTCGTCATCGCGGCAATCCTTACATGATAGTGTGAACCTGCGATAATCAGCCCGCCGCCATGCCGCAAGCGCAGACATGGTCGAACCGTCTGCAAGGCGTGCCGTGTTTCGACCATCCCCGCACTTTTTTACGGCGTTCAGGGCGTCAGGCCGGTCCAGTTGGCCAGAAAGGCCATGACATCGGCACCCCCGGCGATCGTCTTGTCCAACGGCTTTCCCGCGCCATGCCCCGCGTCGCTGTCGACGCGCAGCAAGCGGGGCCGTTCGCCGATCGCGGCCGCCTGCAACGCGGCGACATATTTGAAGCTGTGCGCGGGGACCACACGATCGTCGGTATCGGCGGTCGTGACCAATATCGCCGGATAGGCGTGGCCATCACGGATATTGTGATAAGGCGAATAGGCGCGCAGCGTGCGCCAGTCGTCTTCGCGATGCGGATCGCCATAGTCGGCGATCCACGACCGGCCTTGCGTAAACCGGTCAAAGCGCAACATGTCCATGACCCCGACATCGGGATTGGCGGCGACAAACAGGTCGGGGCGCTGGTTGATCACGGCGGCGACCATCATTCCGCCGTTTGACCCGCCTTGCGCGGCCAGCCCGTCGCGCCGGGCAATGCCGGAACGAACCAGGTATTCGCCCGCCGCGATGAAATCGTCGAAACTGTTCTGTTTGCGGCGGCCGCGCCCTGCCTCGTACCACGCCGGGCCAAGCTCGCCCCCGCCGCGCACCGCCGCCACCGCCAACACGCCGCCCGCCTCGAGCCAGGCCATGCGCCATGGCGAATAACTGGGGTTGAGCGCAATATCGAACCCGCCATAACCGTAAAGCAAAGTTGGCGCAGCCGTGCCGACCAACGACCGTTTGCGCACCACGGTCAACGGCACCATGGTCCCGTCGTGCGAAGGATACTGCCGCTCCTCGATGACATAGTCGGCCGGATCGAACGGCACGGCAGGCGTGGCAAACGGCGTCACCTTCCCGCTGCGCAAATCCATGCGATAGATGGCGGGCGGCTGATTGTAGCTGGAAAACTGATAGAATGTCTCGGGATCGCCGGGACGCCCGTCGAACCCCGTCGCCGCCCCCGTTGCCGAAATGGTGATCGCACGGGCCGGGCGCCCTTTCAGATCGGTGACCACGGCCAGCCGTTGCCCCCCGTCGAGATAGGACAGGATCAGCCGATCGCCGACGATCCGCCCGGCTTCGAGCAGGCCACGCTGCTCTGCGATCACCACGCTGGCGCGGGAATGCGTGCCGAGATCGAGCCGCACCAGCCGATAATTGCGCGCGCCATCGTTGGTGACAAACCACAAATGCGCGCCCTCGCCATCGACCAGTTTCCAGTCATGATCGAGCCCGGAGACCAGCGACAGCACCGTCCAGCGCCCGCCCACACGCGGCGCGGCAAGGTCCACGAGATGAATCGCCCTGACCGGCGCGGTTCCCGCCTCGGTGCTGATCACCGCCCAGCGCCCATCGGACGTGACTTGCGCCTTGTGCCCCCAGTCGGGATGATCGGGCGTGGCATAGACCAGTTGATCGGCGTCCTGCGCGGTGCCGATGCGATGAAACCACACGGCCTTGTCATGCGCGGGCGCGCGGTATTCCTCGTCGGCACGCGGCGCGGGATAACGCGAATAGAGAATGCCTTCGTCTCCGACCCACCCGATCAGCGTATCGTTCGCCCATTCGAGCCGATCGCCGAGCATGCGTCCGGTCGCAGCGTCAATCACGCGGATCGTGCGCCAGTCGCTTCCGGCGTGCTGTTCGCCATAGGCCAGGAAACGCCCGGTTTGCGAAGGCACCCAGGCATCGAGCGCAAAGGCCGTCTCGGCATGATTGGGGTCTACCAGCAGCCGATCGGCCCCGCCCAGCCCGTCGCGCGCATAGAGCGCAGACTGGTTCATCAATCCGCTGTTGCGCAGGAAGAAATAGCGATGCCCCGCCTTTTTGGGCAAGCTCGTGCGCTCGAAATCATAAAGCGCGCGCAATCGCGCCGCAAAGCGATCGTGCCCCGGCAAGGCAGACAGATACGACCGCGCCAGCGTGTTTTCGCGTTCGACCCAATCGGCCACGGCACGGTCGCTGCGGACATCGCCTTCAAGCCAGCGCCACGGATCGGCGACCGTTTCGCCGAACAGGTGATCGCTGATACCGCCGCGCGGTGCCGCAGGATAGCGCGCAGACGGCAGGCCAAGATCGGCCCGCGACCGCATGACAGGGATCGCAGTCGCCGACATCGGGGCAAGCGTCGTCGCCCGGGGCGACTGTGCGTCAACCCCGTCGATTCCGGCCCCTCCCGCACCGCCCTTTCCGGCCAGCGCGGGCGCCGCATGAAGTACAAGACCCAAGGCGCCGCACAGCAGCACCCGTTTCAGGCCCATCCGTTCCCACTGCATCATCTTGTTATCGCAAGCGGTGATAGCACGGCCCGCCCAGGCCTGCGAGCGGGAAAAATCTAGTGGTCCGATTCTGACATTTGCACCCGCTCTCGGCCAGGTAGTGCGCAAATGTCAGAAACAATCCACTAGACCTCGCGTTGAGCCAGCAGCGCGCGTGGCAAGAGCAAGGCAATCGGCAGCGACAGCGCCGAAGTCGCCACGTTGATCCAGACCAGCGCGGAAAAGCTCCAGCCGAAATCGTCCATCAGATGCGCGCCGATGATGTCGGTGCCAAACAGCGCGAGATTGCGCACGCTAAGCATCAGCGAATAGCCCAGGCTTTCGCTGCCGCGCGGCGTGGCGCGCGCGGAAAGATCGAGAAACGCCAGTTCCGCCAGCGCAAAACCGACCCCGTTGCCCCCTTCGATGACAAAGGCGGCGGGGACGCTGTTGTAGAACAGGAACGAGGCCTGGGTCAGCACCGAACAGCCGAGCCCCGTCAGCAACAAGCGCCGCAGCGTCAACCGGCGGCAGAGCCAGGTATAGGCCAGCGCCGTCATGATGCCCGCGCCATAACTGGTGAATGTCAGCCAGCCTTGCGTCACCGTGGTCATGTGCAGGTCGTTCTGCTGACGATAGAACAACGCCGTCTCGGTGCTCGGCGCGATAAAGAACACCAGGATCAGCGCTGCCACCGCCCACATCGTGCGCGCACGGGCGATCGCGCGCAACTGGCCCCTCAGCGCCGAAAACGGCTGCGGCGGATGATAAGGCTCATGGAGAAAGAACAGCGTCACCGGGATCAACGAGGCGGCAATCAGCGCGCAAGTCAGCGCGGTCCAACCAAAAGCCACACCGGCCAGATAGCCCGATGCCGGTCCTCCGACGAGAATGCACAGCGCATAGATCGCCTGCCGAACGCCTGCCAGGCGCCCCGCGGCGCCGCTCGCCTGCGCCGTCTCGACCAGCAGCCCCCCCGTCGCGCAACTGACCAGCACCATCGCGCAACATGTCAACGCCATCGCCACGAACAGCGGCACATAGGCCTGCGCCACGAACCCCGACACCAGCCAGCCGAGCGCTGCCAACGCCGATCCGATGACCATGTACGATCGCCGCCGCGAACCGAGCAGGGGAAAGGCATCGATCACGGCCCCGAACAGCGGCTTTACATACCACGCAAAGCCGATCGCGAACAGAAACGTCGCCGTGGCCGAACGGTCAAGATGCAGCCCGTTCTTGAGCAGATTGCGCAGCGGAATGCGCCCGAGGATCTTGTCCTGCGCCAGCGACGTGGCCATGACCCCCATCGCCACGACCACGCTGACCCGCCACAACGGGATCGTCGGCGAATCCGGTGCACCGTCGCATGGCGCAGAGGCAAACACTTCGCTCACGCGGCGAACTCTTCCGAAAAACAACCCGAATTCTCGTCTGTCGCCACCGTGATCGACGAAGCCGCGCTTGGCAAGGATGCGCCCTGCCCCGCCTGCCTCCTTTTAAGCGCGCGGCTGCAGCCCGCTCCAATGCGCCAGAAAGGCCTGCACGTCGGCGGCTTCGGCAATGACTTTGTCGATCGGCTTGCCGCTGCCGTGCCCGGCGCGGGTTTCGATGCGGATCAGGTGCGGTTTTGGCCCGATCGCGGCCGCCTGCAGCGCGGCGGCATATTTGAAGCTGTGCCCCGGCACCACGCGGTCGTCGGTGTCCGCCGTGGTGACGACGATCGCCGGATAGACGGCGCCTTCGCGGACATTGTGATACGGCGAATAGGCGCGCAGCACGCGCCAGTCGGCCTCTAAATCGGGATGGCCATAGTCATCGACCCAGTACCGCCCGGCGGTAAAGCGATCGAAGCGCAGCATGTCCATCACCCCGACCCCGGCATTGGCCGCCGCAAACAGATCGGGCCGCTGGTTGACCACCGCGCCGATCAGCAGGCCGCCGTTCGAATGCCCCTGGATCGACAGGCCGCCCCTGGGGCAAATCCCGTGTCCGATCAGCCATTCGCCCGCCGCGATGAAATCGTCGAACACGGCCTGCTTGTGCGCGCGGCGCCCGGCGTCATGCCAGGCATCGCCATATTCGCCGCCGCCGCGCAAATTGGCCAGGGCATAGGCCCCGCCGCATTCGAGCCAGGCCATCGTCGTCGGCGAAAACCACGGATTGAGCGAGACGTTGAAGCCGCCATAGCCATAGAGCAGTGTCGGCACCGGACCTTTTGCATCCGCGCGACGCACCACGAACATCGGCACGCGCGTCCCGTCGCGCGAGGCGTAGAACACTTGCTCCACCCGATAATCCTCGGGCCGAAAGGTCAGGCGCGGCGCGCGCCACGGCGTCGTTGCCCCATCGGCCGGATCGAGCCGCAACGCCGTGTCCGGCGTCGTGAAGCTGGTGAACGACAGATAGCCCGCCGCATCGCCCGCACGCCCGCTGACCCCGCCGACCGAGCCCAGACCGGGCAAGCCGACTTCGCGCGGATCCCCGCCGTCGAGCCCGGCGACGACGACCCGAGACCGGGCGTCATGCAAATAGCCCAGCACCAGCCGATGCCCGACCATGCCTGCCCATTGCAGCGGGTCAGCCACTTCGGCGACCACCGTGTCGAAGCGGGCCGTTGCCCCCGCCATGTCGACGCGCACCACTTTGCGCCGGGGCGCCCCCTCGCCCGACACAAACCACAGGCTGTCGCCCAGCGCGTCGATAAACGTCCATTCCGCCCTGATTTCGGAAACCAGCGGCTGGACCGGCCCGACCCGGTCGCCATCGATGCGCGCGACATGGACCGCATTGACCGGATCGGTGCCCTCGCTCGACGCGATCACCAGCCAGCGCCCTTCGCTGCCCACCGTTGCCGCATGCCCCCATTTGGGCGTGCCGGGCGTTGCAAAGATCGGCACATCGGCATCCTGCGACGTGCCGATGCGGTGCAACCAGACCGACTGGTTGTAATTGAGCGCCTGAAACGCGGCATCATGGCCCGGCTCGGGAAAGCGCGAATAGATCAACGCCTCGCTGCCCAGCCATGCGAGCCCCGAAAACTTCACCCATTTCAGCGTGTCGGGCAAGACCGTGCCATCGGCCACGCGCACCACATGCACCGTGCGCCAGTCCGATCCGCCGTCCTGCACGCTATAGGCGACAAGGCTGCCGTCGTCCGAAGGCTCCCAACTGTCGAGCGCCGTCGCGCCATCGCCCGCCCAGGTGTTGGGATCGAGCAGGACACGCCCTTTGGCAGTCGGAGCCGCGTCGGCATCGGTCACCAGCAATTGCGACTGGTTCATCAGACCGGCATTCCAGCGGTGAAACAGGCGCCCGCCGCGCGCCACCGGCACGCCATACCGTTCGTAATCGATCAGCCGCTTCATTCGCGCTTCGAACGCGGGCCGCTCGGGCAAGGCACAAAGGTAGTCGTGCGCAAACCGGCTTTGCGCGCCGACCCATTGCGCAACTGCGCCGTCATGACGCACATCGGCCTCAAGCCAGCGCCACGGATCGGACACCGTCTCGCCAAAGACAGCCTCGTCGAGCGGCACGCGCGAACTTGGCGGATAGGGCGGAAGCGGCGGAAAAACGGCGGGATCGATCACGGACAATCCTGTGGCGGCGCGGATGGCGGAGGAAACAGCGAGCCCCGCGATGGCAACGCCTGCACGCAAACACGCCCTGCGCCGCATGGACGATCTCCCGCCGGGACAATGGATCTGCCGTGCATAAGTCACGCGCGCGGCCATCGGCAAGCGGACAACGAAAAAGGGGCGGCGCCCGTCGGCACCGCCCCCCTAACAAAACCGTCGGATCTGAAAGATCAGGCGGCTTCGTATTCGTCTTCGTCCACAGTCATGACCGGGCCCGAATCCTGGCCCTTGGCCGTGGTGTCGCGGTCGACCAGTTCGATCACTGCGATCGGCGCCGCGTCAGAGGCGCGGATACCGGCCTTGATGATGCGGGTATAGCCGCCCTGGCGATCGGCATAACGCTCGGCCAGAACTTCGAACAGCTTCTTTTCCTGCGTCGCGTCGAGCAGGCGCGCATGCGCCAGACGACGGTTCGACAGGCCGCCGTGCTTGCCCAGCGTGATCAGCTTTTCGATGTAAGGACGAAGTTCCTTCGCCTTGGGCACCGTGGTGGTGATCTGTTCGTGCTTGATCAGCGCAGCCGCCATGTTGCGCAGCAGCGCAATACGGTGAGCCGAAGTACGACCCAGCTTACGCTGGCCCAGTTTATGACGCATGTTTCAACTCCGTTCGTTGTGGGTCCGTATCAGGTAACCCAGACCTGGCCATTTTTTGGGCGGGGTGGCCGTTGGGGCCCCGTTGTGCCCGCTGCGAGAGCGGGCGGAAATCTGCCAAGGTTTAACCGAGCAGTTCCTGTTCGAGCTTCTTGGCCATTTCCTCGATATTTTCAGGCGGCCAGCCGGGGATGTCCATGCCCAGCCGCAGCCCCATCGAGGACAGCACTTCCTTGATCTCGTTCAGCGACTTGCGGCCGAAATTCGGCGTGCGCAGCATTTCCGCTTCGGTCTTCTGGACGAGGTCGCCGATGTAGATAATGTTGTCGTTCTTGAGGCAGTTGGCCGAACGCACCGACAGTTCCAACTCATCCACCTTCTTGAGAAGGTAGCGGTTGAGCTGGTTCGCATCGCTTTCTTCGGGCGCATGCGTGGCAAGGCCGGAAACCGTGGCGACATGGCCGGTCGGCAGCTGATCGTCGAAGTGAACGAACAGCGAAAGCTGGTCCTGCAGGATGCGCGCGGCATAAGCGACCGCGTCTTCCGGCGTGATCGTGCCGTCGGTTTCGACCGTCAGGTTGAGCTTGTCGTAGTCGAGTTCCTGCCCGATGCGGGCATTGTCGATCTTGTACGAAACCTGACGCACCGGCGAATAGAGCGAGTCGATCGGGATCAGCCCGATCGGCGCGTCAATCGGACGGTTCGACACGGCGGGGACATAGCCCTTGCCGGTGTCGGCAGTCAGCTCCATGTTGAACGTCGCACCTTCGTCGAGATGACAGATCACGAGATCCTTGTTCATCACTTCGATGTCGCCGGTCACGGCAATGTCGCCTGCACGCACTTCGCCTGGGCCGGTGGCCGAAAGCTGAAGCCGCTTGGGGCCTTCACCCTGCATCCTGAGCGCGATCTGCTTCACGTTGAGAACGATGTCGGTGACATCTTCGCGCACGCCGGCAAGCGACGAGAATTCGTGAAGCACGTTTTCGATGCGGATCGAGGTCACTGCCGCGCCCTGAAGCGACGACAGCAGAACCCGGCGCAACGCGTTGCCGAGGGTCAGACCGAAGCCGCGCTCGAGCGGTTCGGCAATAAAGGTCGCGCGGCGCAGCGGATCGTTGCCGGGCTTGACCTCGAGGGTGTTGGGCTTCTTCAGTTCCTGCCAGTTCTTGATATTGACAGTCATGGAATTCCCCTGGGGTTTGATCGGGTGCGCCGGCGTCAACTGAGGGGTTGCGACCGGTCGGATATTGGGCGGGGCCGGCGCGGTGGTACCGCCGCGCCGGTCGCCACTTGGCAGGTCAGACGCGGCGACGCTTTGACGGGCGCACGCCGTTGTGCGGGATCGGAGTCACGTCGCGAATGGCCGTGATCGTAAAACCGACCGCCTGCAGCGCGCGCAGCGCGCTTTCACGACCCGAACCCGGGCCCTTGACTTCGACTTCCAGCGTACGAACGCCGTGTTCGGCGGCCTTCTTGCCGGCATCGTCAGCGGCGACCTGCGCAGCGTAAGGTGTCGACTTGCGGCTGCCCTTGAAGCCCATCATGCCCGCAGACGACCACGAAATGGCATTGCCCTGGGCATCGGTGATGGTGATCATGGTATTGTTGAAGCTGGCGTTGACATGCGCGACACCACTCGTGATGTTCTTGCGCTCCCGCCGTTTGATACGCTGAGGTTCGCGTGCCATTTTTATAAATCCTGTCGGAAAACCGTGGGAACCGGTGGCCGAAATGATCCGGCCAAATTCTGCGCCGAGCCGGGCTCGACGACAGCCGGATTACTTCTTCTTGCCGGCGATCGGCTTGGCCTTGCCCTTGCGGGTGCGCGCATTGGTGTGTGTGCGCTGGCCACGAACCGGCAGGCCCTTGCGATGACGCAGGCCGCGATAGCAGGCAAGGTCCATCAGACGCTTGATGTTCATCGCGGTTTCGCGACGAAGATCGCCTTCCACGGTGTGCTCGGCGTCGATCGTTTCACGGATCTGCAGGATTTCCGCGTCGGACAGGTCCTGGACGCGGCGGCTTTGATCGATACCCAGCTTTTCAGCAATCTGGCGAGCCTTGAACGGGCCAATGCCATGAATATAGGTCAGCGCAACGATCACGCGCTTATTGGTGGGGAGATTTACCCCGGCAATACGAGCCACTTGTTTCTCCGTATCAGCTCCACAGAGCACCGGGCTGTGACAGAGAGCCAAATGCTCGCCCGCCGCCCACCCAGGGCCCTATCTCATCGCGAATCACCCGAAAAACGAATTGAAGCCAGCCGCAACCCCGCCAGTGCCCTTATGCACGCTGACGAAAGCGGACTACCTCCAGACGGTTTCGAGTGAAAGGCGCGCTTAAGCGGATTCGCAAGGCCCGTCAACCGCAATTTGGCGCAAACAACCGCAGCCGTCGTGAAACGGGTGCGGAGAGGCGGGTTCACGAAAGGAAATACCGGATTCGGTGACAAAGGTCAAAGCCCTCGAGGCCGATCGTGACCCATAATGCTTTTTCGCGCTGTCGTTCATGCAAGAGTCTGGTTCCTTGGGGCATGAAGGTGCAATGTCAGCGCCAGAAGGCATAAATGGCAAGAGGATCGTTCCCATGCGCAAGAGCCGCATCACTTTGTCCGCCCCCAAAGTTTCGTGGCGAGCGCTGATCGCGCTGGCCATCGCCGCGCCCGCAGTGACTGTGGCGCTGTCCCCGGCGACAGCCCATGCGCAGGGTTTCTTCGGCCTTGATATCCGCATCGACGACATCCGCATCGGCTATGCGCCGCCGCCTTTGCCGATCTATGATCAACCGCCGCTGCCCGGCCCCGACTATATCTGGGTTCCCGGATATTGGGCGTGGAGCGACTGGATCGACGATTATTACTGGGTTGCCGGATACTGGGATCTGCCACCCGAGTCCGGCCTCGTGTGGACTCCGGCTTGGTGGGGCTGGGATGATGGCGCCTATCGCTTCCACGAAGGGTATTGGGGCCGCGAAGTGGGCTGGTACGGCGGGATCGACTATGGCCATGGCTATCACGGCCACGGCTGGGAAGGCGGTCACTGGGACCATGGCCACGTCAGCTATAATCGCGCCGTGGTCAACGTCACCAATGTCAACGTCACCAATGTCTACTATGCCCCGGTCACAGTGAACCGTGGCCCGCGTGTCAGCTATGCCGGTGGTGAAGGCGGCGTCCGGGCCCAGCCGCGCCCCGAAGAACTGCGCGCGATGAACGCGCCGCATTTCGCTCCGACCCCCATGCAGCAGCAGCGCGTCCAACAGGCCGCCAGCAATCCGCACGCCGTAGCTTCGCAGATAACGCCGACCTGGCATCCGCCCGCAGTCCACCGCGTCGGCACCAACGGCGTACCGATCCCCCGCAACGAAGCACTGACGCATGGCGGCGCGACCGCTGGCGCACCGCCCGCTTACCGGCATCCCGGTTCGCAGGGGCAACCGGGTCAGACGCCGCACCCGACACAGCAAGGCCAGGCAACGCCCGGCTACGGCCAGACGCCGCGCCCGACCCCGCAGGGCCAGACAACACCCGGCTACAGCCAGACGCCGCACCCGACCCCGCAGGGCCAGACAACGCCCGGCTACGGCCAGACGCCGCACCCGACCCCGCAGGGCCAGACAACGCCCGGCTACGGCCAGACGCCGCACCCGACCCCGCAGGGCCAGACAACGCCCGGCTTTGCCCATCCTCCGGCGCAGCAACCGCAGATTCACGCGACACCGCCGGCGGCCTCGCACCCCCCGACGCCAAAGCCCCAGCCCAAACCCAATGCTCAGCCGGATCGCGATCATCACGATCATCCCTGAGCGGAGACAGACGACGACGGATCACCAGGGCATCGTGCGAAAAGGCGGGATTTCCGCCTTTTCGCACGATGCTCCGGCCCTTTGACCGGCCGAGCCCGACCGGCCTGACAATCAGATCAGCCCCGCCAGAAGCGACAGGATCACAGCGGTCATCACCGCATTGAGCGCCATGCCAAGGCTGGCAAAGGCCCCGGCGGTCTCGCTGACCTGAAAGGCGCGCGCCGCGCCGATACCATGCGCCGAAACGCCCACGGCAAAGCCACGCGCCCGGAAATCGCGGACGCCGATCCCATCGAGCAACGGGCTCGCAATCATCGCCCCAAACACCCCTGCCCCGAGCACGAGCGCCGCCGCAAGCGAAGGATTGCCCCCCAATTGGCGCGCGAGTTCCATGGCCACCGGCGTCGTCGTCGCGCGCGGAGCGATCGAGGCAATCAGGTCATGCGGCGCACCAAACAGCCAGACGATCCCTACCGCGCTGGCAATCGCCGTCAGAGCCCCTGCCAACAGCGCCAGCAGCAGCGGCAGCGCCAACCGACGCAACAACGCGAGCCGGGCGTGGATCGGAACGGCCAATCCGACCACCGCCGGGCCGAGCAGAAAGCCGAGCACCGCCGTAGCCCCCGAATAGGTCGCATAGCCGACGCCGGTTGCATGAATGATCGCGATCAGCACAGGGGTACACGTCAGCACGGGATGGCACAGTGGGTGCCGCCCGCTGCGCCGGGACACGATGTCCGCCGCCTCAAACACCGCCAGCGTCACCGCCAGCCAGAACAATTGGCTGCCCCCCAGATCGCCCAGCCTTGCCACGACAAGCCGCGCGCTCATGCCGCCGCCTCATCGGGGGCAAAACGCGCCAGCGCCCAGCGCAGCACAAGCGCAGTCACCACGATCGTCAGGACCACCGAAACCGCCGTCGCCAGCATCAGCGCGAGGCCGAACCGGGCAAACATCGCCCCCTGCTCCATCACCCCCACAGCCGCCGGCACGAACATCACCGAAAGATGCGCGGTCAACCAGGCCGTCACCGCTTCAAGCCGCCCGCTCTCGCCCCCCCTGCCCGGCCCGGCCCCCCTGCCCTGCCCGGCCCCCATGCCCGGCCTGCCCCATCGGACAGGCCTCAGGGCGAGCCAGACCACCAGCAGAACCATGCCGATCACGGCGCCGGGCACCGGCACGCCGACAAGGCGATGGATCGCCTCACCCACGAGTTGAAACACGAACAGCAGGGCAATCGCTCCGACCACCGGCAAAATCTCCCATCAAGGCGGCCGATTCCCTAGATCGATCGGCCGCCGATTGCACGCGGCTCTTGACCGGATAGGCGGGCCGCTCGAAAAGGCCCGCGTAATTGATCCCCATTCCGGAGAGTTCGCCGTGCCCCAATCCGTTGCTTCACCCGTGATCCTTCTCGATGGCGGCACGGGCCGCGAACTCATGCGGATCGGCGCGCCGTTCCAGCAGCCCGAATGGTCGGCGCTGGCGCTGATCGAGGCCCCCGAATACGTTTCGCGCGTGCATCAAAGCTATGTCGATGCCGGCGCCGATGTGATCACCACCAATACCTATGCCGTGGTGCCGTTCCATATCGGCGAAGAACGCTTTGCCGCGCGGGGGGCGGAATGGGCAGCGCTCGCGGGATCGCTGGCGCGCGAGATTGCCGATGCCGCCCCGCGCAAAGTCGCGGTCGCCGGATCGCTGCCGCCGGTCTGCGGATCGTATCGTCCCGACCTCGTCGATATTGCACGGGCCCGCCCGATTCTGGCCGTGCTGGTCGCGGCGCTGACACCTTATGTCGATCACTGGCAGGCCGAAACGCTCTCCTCGCTGAGCGAAGCGGAACTCGTCGGCGAACTCGTCGCACCGACGGGCAAGCCGCTGTGGCTGTCGTTCACGCTCGATGATGGCCATCCCGGCACGGAGCCCCGTCTGCGTTCGGGCGAAAGCGTGACCGACGCGGCGCGTCTGGCGCAGCGACTGGGGGCCAGGGCGATTCTGTTCAATTGCAGCCAGCCCGAAGTCATGACCGACGCCGTGCGCGCCGCGCGCGCGGCTTCGGATCTGCTGATCGGGGTCTATGCCAATGCCTTTCCCCCGCAAGATCCCGACGCCGAAGCCAATGCCCAATTGTGCGACATTCGCGCCGATCTCGATCCGGCAGGCTATGCCGCCTTTGCCCGCGCGTGGCGCGATGCGGGAGCGACGATCCTGGGCGGGTGTTGCGGGATCGGCCCCGAGCATATCGCCGCCTTGCGGGCGCTTGCCGCATAAGGCAGCGCCCTTTCAAGCGCCCATGCCCAAACATATACCGGGCCTGCCGCTGGTGACTTCAGCGGACTAATACGAAGGTGCGGTGATGGCGACTCTTCCCCCCGCCCCTTCAGGGGAGGGGCTTGATACGTTCTGATCAATGCACCTTGGTATAACCTGCAACCACCCGCGCTGCGCCTTGCCGGGATGGCTGTGCTGGCCGTCGCGCCTATGGCACAGCCGAAACCGGGCGTTGCTCGTCACCAAGTGCGGCATCAAACGCCGAATTGACCGCATCCTTGCTCGGCTCGTCGGCGGATTCCGGCGCTTTGGCCGAAGGTTTCGCCGCAGTTTTGGGCGCAGACTTGCCGGTCTTCTTTGCCGCCTTGGGCATGGGCAGCGGCGGCTGAGCAGCATCTGGCGCCGAAGCTGTGACCTCTTGCGGAGCGGGCGGCGCATCGGGCGCCGCCTCACCGGCGGACGGGGCGACGGGCGCCTGTGCCGCCGAGGTGGCCGCAACGGGCTTGTGCCTGGCGCGCTTTGCGGCCTTGCGCCCGCCCGCAACCGCGTCATCGGGCGGCACTGCGCTGCTCGGGAGGGGCGCAATCGTCGGCTCGGACGACGCAGGCGCGGCAGCAGGCGTTTCGCTCGGCGGCAGGCTCCAGATCCGGCCACGGGGCAAAAGCACCCCATGCTCGCCGAGCCCGGATCCTGCGGAAGAGGCCGCGCCCGCGGGCCGCTGAGTACCGACCGATTCGTAAGGCTGCACGAGGCTGATCAAAGCCTTGCCCAGCATCGCGTCGACCGCCGGGACGATCTTCTCGGCCGGATAGCGCATATAGCCGCCCACGACATATTCAAAGATCACGCGCGTGCCGCCTTCGACCGGCGTGATCGTGACGGTCAGCGTCGCGTTCACCGCTTCGCTCTGCAGCGGCCCGAGTGCGCCGACCAGACGCATCGCCTTGGCGCGATCGACGAAGACCACACGCATATGCTCGACCCCGCCGCGCGCGGCTGGCTTGGCTCCTTTGGCCGTTGCAACTTCTTCGGTGGGCAGCCTTTCGCAAAAGCATCCTCCAGCCACGGGATCGAGCGACAAGTTGGCCGCATCGCCCGAAAAAGTATGATCCGACGACCACCACGCCGCTGGCGCCACGAGCCGCTTCCACACCACTGCGGGGCTTGCCCCCACGACCACCACGTTGCGCGAAACAAACCCTTGCGGGCTTTGTGCGATCACGTCGGCATGGGCCGGCGCAGCCCCGGCAAGCACCCCGATCAATGTTCCGGTCAAGACCCGCCGCAACGCCGCCATGCTGATTCTCCGAAATACCGGACCCACGCAAAGTCTCCGGTCACCAGTCCGTCATAACCAAAAAACCCGACGAGTCCGACTCGTCGGGTTGGATTTTCCTATAACCGTTGCAGGTCAACGACAAAGCATCTGATGGCCAGACCAAGCGATACCTTGATTATGTGATGATCGCCTCGATCGCCGCAGTCACTGTATCCATCGGGGCCATGCCGTCGATATGGGCAACAATCCCCTGCGCTTCATAGATCGGCAGGATCGGAGCGGTCTTGGCGCGATATTCGGCCATGCGCGTGCGAACGGTTTGCTCGTTATCGTCAGGCCGGCGCTTGAATTCGTGCCCGCCGCACTTGTCGCACGTCCCTTCGACCAGCGGTCGCTCAAACGTGTCATGATACCCCTTGCCGCAATGGGCACAGGTAAAGCGGCCGGTGATGCGTTCGACCAGCGCGTCTTCGTCGACATCAAGCTCGATCACATGGTCCAGCTTGCGCCCGCGCGCGGCCAGAATGGCATCGAGCGATTCGGCCTGCGCCGCCGTGCGCGGATAACCGTCGAAAATGGCGCCTTGCCCCGGCCCCATCGCATCAAGCTCGTCACCGATCAGCGCGGACACGATGTCATCCGACACCAATTGACCGGCATCCATCACGGCCTTGGCCTGAAGCCCGACCGGGGTTCCGGCCAGGACGGCGGCACGCAACATGTCGCCTGTCGACAACTGCTTGAGACCGTGGCTGTCGACCAGGCGTTGCGCCTGCGTCCCCTTGCCCGCGCCGGGCGGGCCCAACAGGATGATATTCACCGCTAGCAATCCCCTCTTAACCGTCTTGCCCCGAGCGTCGCTCAGCGCAGACGGCCTTTCAGCTTGGCCTTCTTGATCAGGTCGCCATACTGGTGCGCCAGCAGGTGCGACTGGATCTGGGTTATCGTATCGACTGTCACGTTGACGACAATCAGCAAGCTGGTGCCGCCAAAGAACAGTGTAGCCATGCCTGTCTCGGCCATGATCCATTCGGGCACAACACAGACGATGGTAATGTATGCCGCGCCCAGCACGGTGATCCGGGTCAGCACATAATCGAGATAGACCGCAGTATTGCGGCCCGGCCGAATGCCCGGGATAAAGCCGCCGTTACGCTTCAGATTGTCGGCGGTCTCTTCGGGATTGAACACCACCGCCGTGTAAAAGAAGCTGAAAAACACGATGCCCAGCGCGTAGAGCAACATGTAGAGCGGCTTGCCGTGGCCAAGCACCTGATTGAGCGATACGATGACCCGTCCGGCCAGCGTATCGGGCGAGACCGACTTGCCGGCAAATTGCGTGATCGTCAGCGGCAGCAGCAGCAGCGAACTGGCAAAGATCGGCGGAATCACGCCCGACGTGTTGAGCTTCAGCGGCAAATGGCTGCGGTCGGCAGCCATCATGCCGTTTTGCGTCGCGCGCCGCGGATACTGAATCAGCAGGCGGCGCGTCGCGCGCTCCATGAAGCAGATGAACACCACGATCGCCAGCAACAGCACGATCACGCCGATGATGGCAAACGGGTTGAGCGAACCGGTGCGCCCCTGTTCGAACAAGTTGCCGAAGAACTTCGGCATTTGCGCCACGATCCCTGCCATGATGATCAGCGACACGCCGTTGCCGATACCCCGGCTGGTGATCTGTTCACCCAGCCACAACAGGAACATCGTGCCGCCGACGAGGCTGATGACCGCGCCGACCTTGAACATCAGCCCGGGGTCGACCACCGCCTGAATGCCCGACGACGCGCCATAGCTTTCAAGCCCCGTCGCCAGGAACCAGCCCTGCAGGACGGTCAGGAACACCGCACCATAACGGGTATACTGGTTGAGCTTCTTGCGCCCGCTTTCGCCTTCCTTCTTGTAGGCGGCAAGCGCGGGGTGCAACGAAGCGCCCAACTGAACCACGATCGACGACGTGATATAGGGCATCACACCAAGCGCAATCAGGCTCATGCGCTGCAGCGACCCACCCGAGAAGGTGTTGAAGATGTCGAGCACGCCGCCCTGAGTCTGCTTGTACAGCGTCTCCAGAATCAACGGGTTGACCCCCGGCAGCGGCACAAAGCTCATGAACCGGAACACGATCAGCGCGCCGATCGTGAACCAGATCCGCTTTTGCAGATCGGTCGCCTTGGAAAAGTTGGCCAGGCTGAGATTGCTGGCGATGTTGTCGGCGCGTGAAGCCATGGTCGGGCGCAAGCCTTTCGAACTCTTGTAACCTGAAGGGGACGCGCAACTAAGCCGTTGCCAGCTGCGCAGCCCCCGAATGCCGTATCAAGCCCATATAGTACGGGCGCAGGGATGCAACACCCCTGCGCCCGCCACAAGACCTGAAAAAGATGGCGCCTCAGGCGGCCTTTTCGGCCTTCACCTTTTCGGCGCGCACCTTGATGATCAGCTCGATGCTGCCGCCAAGTGCTTCAACCGCAGCGGTCGCGCCCTTCGACGCGCCGGCGATCTTGAAGCTGACCTTGGTGGTCAGTTCGCCCTTGGCGAGGAGACGGACGCCGTCCTTGCCGCCACGGCCCAGACCGGCTGCGCGCAGCGCCGCCTGATCGATCACCGCCGAGGCGTCGAGCTTGCCGGCGTCGATCGCCTTCTGCACCAGACCGAGATTCACTTCGGCATAGTCCTTGGCGAAGATGTTGTTGAAACCGCGCTTCGGCAAACGCATGTGCAGCGGCATCTGGCCGCCTTCGAAGCCGTTGATCGACACGCCCGAACGCGCCTTGGCGCCCTTCTGGCCGCGACCGGCGGTCTTGCCCTTGCCCGAGCCGATGCCGCGTCCGACGCGCATCCGGCCCTTGCGGGCACCATCATTGTCACGAATTTCGTTGAGCTTGGTCATCTTGGAGCACTCGCTTTCGCTTTGAGTCGCGCTAGAAAGGAGCGCGGCCCATAGCGGCCCCGCCCCCATTTGTCATCCCTTTCCTCCGGCGCGCCGAAGGAGGAAACGAAAAACCCCGGCGTTGCCACCGGGGTATTCGCATTCGCCGGAACCCGAAGGGTTCAGTCGATCACCGCCACGAGGTGCGGCAGTCGGGCGATCGTGCCGCGAACTTCAGGAGTGTCCTTAAGTTCGACGACGCGATGCATCTTGTTCAGCCCGAGACCGATCAGCATCTTGCGCTGGGCTTCGGGACGGCGGATCGGCGAACCGATCTGCTTGATCTTGATAGTGGTCATGGCTTCTTACTCCACGATGGCTTCGGCGGCGGCTTCTGCCTCCACCGGCGCCGCGCCGCCACGACCAAGCAGGTCAGCGACCTTCTTGCCGCGACGCTGCGCAACCGACTTCGGCGAAGTCTGTTCCGACAGCGCGTCGAATGTGGCGCGGATCATGTTGTAGGGGTTCGATGTGCCGACCGACTTGGTCACCACGTCATGAACGCCCAGGCTCTCGAAGACGGCGCGCATCGGGCCGCCAGCGATGATCCCGGTCCCGGCCGGAGCCGAGCGCACGTTGACCTTGCCGGCACCGAAACGGCCACGGCCGTCGTGATGCAGGGTGCGGCCTTCCTTGAGCGGAACGCGGATCATCTTCTTCTTGGCCGAAGCGGTCGCCTTGGTGATTGCCTCGGGCACTTCGCGAGCCTTGCCGTGGCCGAAACCGACCCGGCCCTTGCCGTCGCCGACCACGACGAGCGCTGCAAAGCCAAAGCGCTTGCCGCCCTTCACGGTCTTCGACACACGGTTGATGTGGACGAGCTTTTCAATCAGCTCTTCACCACCATCCTCGTCGTTGTTGCCGCGACCGCGACGATCACGGTCGCCGCCACGGCCACGGCCGCGATCACCGCCGCCGCTGTTGTTGCGTTCGCCACCACGGCCACGGCCACGGCCACGCCCTTCGCGGGCTTCGGGAGCGGAAGTCGCCTCAACGGCGACTGCGCCTTCCACAATGGTTTCGTCAGCCATGCCTTAGAACTCCAGCCCGCCTTCGCGGGCAGCGTCGGCCAGCGCTTTGACGCGGCCATGGAACAGGAAGCCGCCGCGATCGAACACGACAGCGGTGATGCCGGCAGCTTTGGCTTTTTCGGCAATGTCCTTGCCGACTTTGACCGCGGCATCGACGTTCGATCCGATCGACTTCTCGCCCTTCACCAGCGACGACGAGGCAGCCAGGGTATGGCCTCCAAGATCGTCGATGATCTGGGCATAGATGTGCCGGCCCGAACGATGCACGGACAGGCGGGGACGACCGCCCGAGCGCGCCTTGAGCGCGGTGCGAACACGGCGACGGCGGCGCGCGAAGAGAGACAGCTTGGCCATTACTTCTTCTTCCCTTCCTTGCGGAAGATGAACTCGCCGCGGTACTTGATGCCCTTGCCCTTGTAGGGTTCGGGCTTGCGCCAGCGACGGATCTCGGCCGCAACCTGGCCGACCTTCTGCTTGTCGATACCCGAGATTTCGACCGTGGTGTTATCCGGGGTCTTGATCTCGATGCCTTCCGGCACGGCGTAGTCAACGTCATGGCTGTAGCCGAGCTGCAGCTTCAGGTTCTTGCCCTGAGCCATCGCACGATAGCCGACGCCGGTGATCAGAAGGGTCTTGGAATACCCTTCGGTCACGCCGGTAACAAGGTTGGACACCAGCGTGCGCTGCATGCCCCAGAACGCGCGAGCGGTCCGGGAGTCATTGGCCGGCTTGACCAGAATGGTCTCGCCTTCAACGGCATAGCTGATGTCATCGACGAGTGTCAGCGTCAGAGTGCCCTTGGGCCCCTTCACTGTCAGTACGCCATTGGCGATATCGGCAGAAACCCCCGCAGGGATTGCCACCGGCTTCTTGCCGATGCGGCTCATCAGAACACCTCCGCAAGCACTTCGCCACCGACGTTCGCAGCGCGCGCTTCGGCATCCGAAAGCACGCCGCGGGGCGTCGAGACGATGGTGATGCCCAGGCCATTGCGGATCACCGGCAATTCCTTCGAACCGGAATAGACGCGGCGGCCCGGCTTGGACACGCGTGCAACGTGCTTGATCGCCGGCTGGCCTTCGAAATACTTCAGCTCGATGCGCAGCTGCGGATGCAGACCCGTGGTGTCTTCAGAGAAACCACGGATATAGCCTTCGCGCTGGAGCACTTCGAGCACATGCGCACGCAGCTTGGACGCGGGCGAAAGGACGGAATCCTTCTTTGCGCGCTGGCCGTTGCGGATACGGGTGAGCATGTCACCCAGGGGGTCGGTCAATGCCATCGCTCTATCCTTACCAGCTCGACTTGGTCAGCCCGGGGATCAACCCCTTGTTGCCGAGATCGCGCAGTTCGATGCGGCACAGCCCGAACTTGCGATAATAGCCGCGCGGACGGCCGGTGGTGTTGCAGCGGTTACGCACCCGGGTCGGGTTTGCATTGCGCGGCACTTCGGCCAGCTTGAGGCGGGCGATCAAGCGCTCGGTTTCGTCGAGCGACTTGTCGTTGGCCTTGGCCTTGAGCGCGGCGATCTTGACCGCATATTTTTCAACGAGCTTCTTGCGCCGCTCGTTCTTGTTGATCGAACTCAGTTTCGCCATGGACTTAAGCTCTTTCTTCCAGAATGGCCAATCAGGCAGCCTTCGCCTGTTCGGCGGCATCCTGCGGGAAGGGAAAACCGAACAGGCGCAGCAGTTCACGCGCCTCGTCGTCGGTCTTGGCAGTGGTGGTCACGATGATGTCGAGCCCACGCACCTTGTCGATCTGATCGTAGCTGACCTCAGGGAAAATGATCTGTTCCTTGAGACCCATCGCATAGTTGCCGCGACCATCGAACGACTTGGGGTTCAGACCCCGAAAGTCGCGGATGCGGGGCATTGCGATCGTGATCAGGCGGTCGAGGAATTCGTACATGCGTTCGCGGCGCAGGGTAACCTTGCAACCGATCGGCATGCCTTCACGCAGCTTGAACTGCGCGATCGACTTCTTCGCCTTGGTGATCACCGGCTTCTGACCGGCAATCTTTTCCATCTCGGCAGCCGCAGTCTGGACCTTTTTCTTGTCCTGGCTGGCTTCGCCGACGCCCATGTTGAGCGTGATCTTTTCGATCCGCGGAATTTCCATCACGTTCTTGTAGCCAAACTTGGCCTGCATCGCCTTGGCAATGTCGGCTTCAAACTTGGTCTTCAGACGCGGTGTGTACTTCTCAGCCATCGATAGCCTCCCCGGACTTGACAGCCACGCGGACCTTCTTGCCGTCCTTCTCTTCGAAGCGCACACGGGTCGGTTTGCCGTCTTTGTCGGCAACCGAAACCTTGGAGATGTGCATCGGCGCTTCAAAGCGATCGAGACCGCCCTGCGGGTTCTGCTGGCTCGGCTTGCGGTGACGGGTGGCAATGTTAATGCCGGCCACGACCACCTTTTCGTCCTTGGGCAGGACCTGAAGAACAGTGCCGGTACGGCCCTTGTCCTTGCCCGAACGAACGACGACGCTGTCGCCCTTCTTGATCTTGGAAGCCGACATCACAGCACCTCCGGTGCAAGGCTGATGATCTTCATGAAGCCACGAGCGCGCAGTTCGCGCACCACGGGGCCGAAGATACGCGTGCCGATGGGCTCTTCGTTCTTGCCGACAAGCACCGCCGCATTGGTGTCAAAGCGGATGACGCTGCCATCGGCGCGACGCACGTCCTTGCGGGTACGCACGATCACGGCGCGATGCACGTCGCCCTTTTTGACGCGAGCACGCGGCTGCGCTTCCTTGATCGACACCACGATGATGTCGCCGACGCCGGCAAAGCGACGCTTCGACCCGCCCAGCACCTTGATGCACTGGACGCGCTTCGCGCCGCTGTTGTCAGCGACTTCGAGGTTGGATTGCATCTGGATCATTGATCCGGTTCCTTCTCACTGGCTTGCCGGAACCAGTCCGGCAGTTCCAAATTGTGTCGCGGCTATCAGATATCCGCTTCGATCGCGGCGGTCTTACCGGCCAACACGCGCTCGATTACCTTCCAGGTCTTCTGCTTGGAATAGGGCGCGGTTTCCTCGATGCGCACCGTCTCGCCCAGCTTGAACGCATTGTCCTCGTCATGGGCGTGGTACTTCTTCGAGCGGCGGATGATCTTGCCGTAAAGCGGGTGCTTCACTTTGCGCTCGACCTTGACCACCACGGTCTTTTCATTCTTGTCGGAAACCACCGTCCCGATCAGGATACGCTTGGGCACGTTGGTTCTCCTCAGGCCTTGACCGTTGCCGACCGTTCGGTCTGCAAGGTCTTGATGCGGGCAATCTGGCGACGCACCTCACGGATGCGGGCCGGACGTTCCAGCTGATTGGTAGCAGCCTGAAAACGCAGATTGAACTGTTCGCGCTTCAATTCGACGAGATCAGCGGAAAGCTGGTCGTCGCTCTTGAGGCGCATGTCCTCGAACTTCGCCATGGTCTTTCCTCCTTACTCGCCGCCAAGGTGCGAAGTGTCACCCAGGCGGGCAACGACCTTCGTCTTGATCGGCAGCTTCATTGCCGCGCGGCTGAACGCCTCTGCGGCCAGTGGCCCCGGAACCCCGTCGAGCTCGAACAGGATCTTGCCCGGCTTGACGCGTGCGGCCCAGTATTCCACCGAACCCTTGCCCTTGCCCTGACGGACTTCGGCAGGCTTTTTCGAAACCGGAAGGTCGGGGAAAATCCGGATCCACAGACGGCCCTGACGGCGAATGTGGCGGGTAATCGCACGACGTGCCGCTTCGATCTGGCGCGCGGTAACGCGTTCCGGTTCGAGCGCCTTCAGCCCGTAAGAGCCGAAGTTGAGGTCGGTGCCGCCCTTGGCGTTGCCGTGGAGACGGCCTTTGAACGCCTTGCGGAACTTGGTCTTCTTAGGTTGCAACATGGCCTGTTACCTTCCCTCAGCGTGACGGACGCACGCCCGAGGTCTGTGCCTCAAGCATGAGGCGATCCTGCGCCATCGGGTCGTGTCCCAGGATCTCGCCCTTGAAGATCCAGGTTTTGATACCGATCACGCCATAGGCGGTGTGGGCTTCGGCTTCGGCGTAGTCGATGTTGGCACGCAGCGTGTGAAGCGGCACACGACCTTCGCGATACCATTCAACGCGCGCGATTTCCGCGCCGCCAAGACGGCCACCGCAGGTGATCTTGATGCCTTCGGCGCCAAGACGCAGCGCCGACTGCACCGCGCGCTTCATCGCACGGCGGAAAGCCACGCGGCGAACGAGCTGATCGGCAATGCCCTGGGCGACAAGCTTCGAATCGATTTCCGGCTTGCGGATTTCGACGATGTTCAGCTTCACATCGCTCTTGGTCAGCTTCGACAGCTTGGCGCGCAGCTTTTCAATGTCTGCACCCTTCTTGCCGATGATGACGCCCGGGCGCGCCGCATAGATCGAAACGCGGCACACTTTGGCCGGGCGTTCGATCACCACCTTCGAGATCGCTGCCTGGGGCAGGCTCTCGACGATGAACTTGCGGATCGTCAGGTCTTCCTTGAGCAGACGCTGATAGCTCTGCCCTTCGGCGAACCAACGGCTGTCCCAGGTGCGGTTGATCTGCAGACGCAGACCGATGGGGTTCGATTTATGACCCATGATCAGGCCTCCTCGACTTCGCGGACGACGATCCGCAGCCGCGAAATCGGCTTGAGGATCCGGGTCGACTTGCCGCGACCACGGGTGTGGAAGCGCTTCATCATGATCGACTTGCCGACACTGGCTTCCGCCACGATCAGCGCATCGACGTCCAGGTTGTGGTTGTTTTCCGCGTTCGCGATCGCCGAAGCGAGAACCTTGCGCGCATCAACCGCCATCCCCTTCCTCGAGAACGAGAGGATGTTGAGTGCGTCTTCGGCCTTTTTGCCACGGATGAGCGCTGCAACAAGGTTGAGCTTCTGGGCCGAACCACGGATCGTGGTACCGACAGCCAGCGCTTCCTTGTCACCAACGCGGCGGGGAGCTGCAGACTTGCTCATCAGCGCTTGCCCTTCTTGTCAGCGGCGTGGCCCGGGAACGTGCGCGTCGGCGCGAATTCACCAAGCTTGTGGCCGACCATGTCTTCGTTGATCGAGACAGGGATGAACTTGTGCCCGTTGTAGACGCTGAACGTCAAACCAACGAACTGCGGCAAGATGGTCGAACGACGCGACCAGGTCTTGATCGGGGCCACGCGAGAACCGGCATCCTGAGCGGCTTCCGCCTTCTTGATCAGGTGCAGTTCGACGAAGGGGCCCTTCCAGACGGAACGTGCCATGGGGTGTTACCTCTTCTTCTTCGCGTGGCGCGAACGGATGATCTGATTATCCGTGCGCTTGTTGTGACGGGTGCGGGCGCCCTTGGTCGGCTTGCCCCACGGGGTAACCGGATGACGACCGCCCGAAGTCCGACCTTCACCACCACCGTGCGGGTGATCGACCGGGTTCTTGGCGACACCGCGAGTCAGCGGGCGCTTGCCCAACCAGCGGTTGCGACCGGCCTTGGCCAGGTTCTGGTTGCCGTTGTCGGGGTTCGACACCGCGCCAACCGTACCCATGCAATCGCCGCGCAGATAACGCTGTTCGCCCGAGTTGAGACGAACGATCACCTGCCCGCGGTCACGACCGACGACCTGCACGTACGTGCCGGCCGAACGGGCGATCTGACCGCCCTTGCCCGGCTTCATTTCCACGTTGTGGACAATGGTGCCGACCGGCATCTGCGACAGCAGCATGGCGTTGCCCGGCTTCACGTCGGTCTTTTCGCCGGCGACAATGCTGTCGCCAACGGCCAGACGCTGCGGCGCCAGGATGTAGGTCTGTTCGCCGTCCGTGTACTTCACGAGAGCGATGAACGCGGTACGGTTGGGGTCGTATTCCAGCCGCTCGACCGTTGCAGGCATGTCCCACTTGCGACGCTTGAAGTCGATGAAGCGGTACTTCTGCTTATGACCGCCCGCGATACCGCGGCTGGTCACATGGCCTTTGTTGTTGCGGCCGCCGGTCTTGGACTTGCCTTCGGTCAATGCCTTGACCGGCTTGCCCTTCCACAGCGACGACTTGTCGACGAGAACCAGGCCGCGGCGTGCGGGGCTGGTCGGGTTATAGCTCTTGAGTGCCATGGTTCCTAAGCCCTCAGATACCGCTGGTGACGTCGATGGTCTGGCCCTGGGCCAGCGTCACGACCGCCTTCTTGACGTCGGAGCGACGGTAGGGCTTGCCCTTCCAGCGCTTGGTCTTGCCCTTCTGGGTCAAGGTGTTCACCGCAGCGACCTTCACATTGTAGATCGCTTCGATGGCCGCCTTGATCTGGGGCTTGGTCGCGCTTTCCGCGACCTTGAACACAACCGCGTTGTGCTCCGAAAGCAGCGTCGCCTTCTCGGTGATGTGGGGAGCCACGATCACGTCGTAGTGACGCGTGTCAATTGCGCCCTTAGCCATGGAAACGCGCCTCCAGCTTTTCGACTGCCGAGCGCGTCAGCACCAGCGTGTCATGCTTCAGGATGTCGTAGACGTTGGCACCGATCGCGGGGAGCACGTTGATCCCGACGATGTTGCCGGCGGCGCGGGCAAAGCCCTCGTTCACCGCCTCACCATCAACGACGAGCACTTTCTTGCCGAAACCGGCATTGGCGAGAATGCCCACCAGCACCTTGGTCTTGGCATCGGCCAGTTCCAGGTTGTCGACGACCACCAGACCGGCTTTGGCCTTGGAGGACAGCGCCATCTTGAGACCGAGTGCACGGATCTTCTTGTTCAACGAAACGTTGAACTCGCGCAGACGGGGGCCGTGGGCCTTGCCGCCGCCGATGAAGATCGGGGCCTTGCGATCGCCGTGACGAGCCGTACCACCGCCCTTTTGGCGGCCGAACTTCTTGCCGGTGCGGGCAACTTCGCTGCGCTCACGCGCTTTGCGGGCGATACCGCGACGGTTTTCCAGCTGCCAGGTAACGACGCGATGCAGGATGTCTGCGCGCGGCTCGAGGCCGAACACGTCATCCGACAGCTCGACGTCGCCGGCGGCAGTCCCGTCCAGATTGAGGACCTGAACCTTCACAACTTAGCCCTCCTGGCCATCGGTCGCTTCGACAGCGACTTCGTTGTTGTTGGAAGCCAGCTTGAGGCCGGCCGGATAGGGCGCCTCGGCATGACGGTCGACCTTGACGGCGTCGCGAACGAGCAGCCAGCCGTTCTTCGAGCCGGGCACCGAGCCCTTGACGAAGATCAGGCCGCGCGCATCGTCGGTGCGAACGATTTCAAGGTTCTGCTGGGTGCGCTGACGGTCGCCCATGTGGCCGGCCATCTTCTTGTTCTTGAAGACGCGGCCCGGATCCTGACGGTTGCCGGTCGAACCGTGAGCACGGTGCGAGATCGACACACCGTGCGTGGCGCGCATACCGCCGAAACCCCAGCGCTTCATCGCACCGGCAAAACCCTTGCCCTGCGTGTGCCCGGTGATGTCGACATATTGGCCGATGGCAAAGTGCGAAGCTGCAATGGTCGAGCCAACTTCGAGCACCGCATCATCTGCGACGCGGAATTCGGCGACCTCAGCCTTGAGCGGCACTTCAGCCTTGGCGAAATGCTCGCGCTGCGGCTTGGCAACGTTCTTTTGTTTGGCAACGCCCGCACCGAGCTGAACCGCGACATAACCGTCACGTTCTGCAGTGCGAACCGAAACCACCTGGCAATCTTCAAGCGACAGGACGGTAACCGGCACGTGCCGACCATCTTCCTGGAAAAGGCGAGTCATCCCCACCTTCTTCGCGATCACGCCGGTGCGCATGA
>Ga0302157_10000789_pt1 | contig 40330 bp, 35 predicted proteins | sample I_Bog_N3_3_FD_193502 | JGI IMG/M metagenome (GOLD analysis project Ga0302157, IMG submission 193502) | Peat permafrost microbial communities from Stordalen Mire near Abisko, Sweden - I_Bog_N3_3 | ecosystem: Environmental > Terrestrial > Soil > Wetlands > Peat | place: Sweden: Abisko, Stordalen...
CGGGAAGACCTGGGCCACGACAGGCCGCACGCGATCCGGGGTGTCGCTGCTCACGTCGGCGACCAGGTGAAAGCTCGGCATGACCCCGCAGGGTACACGGGTCAGCCGGTGGTCGCGATGCCCATGAGGACCACCACCCCGCCCCGATCCTCACTCATCGCTCGCGTCCGCCTCCCGTGGCGGCCGGCCCCGCCGCGGGATCGGGCCGGCGCCGGACGGCAGCCGTCCTGCTGCCGCCAGCGCCCGCCTCAGCAGGAATTCGATCTGCGCATTGCTGCTGCGCAGCTCGTCACCCGCCCAGCGCACCAGCGCGTCACGCACGGCGGGGTCGAGCCGCAGCAGCAGGCTCTTGCGTTCAGCCACAGGGTCGATTCCCCGGTTACCTTCCGCGCGCTCCCATCAGTTGTACAGGGTGCCGGCGTTGACGATGGGTTGCGTGTTCTGCTCGCTGCAGAGGACCACCAGGAGGTTGGACACCATGGACGCCTTGCGCTCCGTGTCCAGATCCACGATCTCGCGCTCCTTGATGCGCGCGAGCGCCATCTCGACCATGCCGACCGCGCCTTCCACGATCGTCTTGCGGGCGGCGACCACGGCGCTTGCCTGCTGCCGGCGGAGCATCGCCTGGGTGATCTCGGGGGCGAAGGAGAGGCGGGTGAGCCGCGACTCGATGATCTTGACCCCGGCGGCGGCCACCCTCTCCGCGATCTCGGCGGTGAGCTGAGTCGTGATCTCCGTGGCGTTGACACGCAGGGAGAGCTGACCATCCTCGTGGGCGTCGTAGGGGTGGGTGCTGGCCACGTGCCGGACCGCGGTCTCGGTCTGGATGTCGACGAAACGGGCAAAGTCGTCGACCTCGTACAGGGCCTCCGCCGTGTCCTCGACCTGCCAGACGACCACCGCGGCGATCTCGATGGGGTTGCCGTCGGCGTCGTTGACCTTGGCCACCCCGGTCTCGTAGTTGCGGATACGGGTGGAGACCTTGCGCCGCTCGGCGAAGATGTTGACCCAGCAGAGGCCGGGCTGGCGAACGGTGCCCTGGTAGCGACCGAACAGCTGCACCACGCGCGCCTCCCCCGGCACCACCGGGGTCAGACCGTGAGCCGCGCCCAGGGAGGCGACGATGATCCCGACAGCGGCGCCGATCAGCATGCCGGGGGGAACCTCGCCCCCCAGAGCGACGCCGACCACGACCAGGACGGCGGCGGCCACCACCCCCAGCGCGACCAGGGCGAGGACGCCCGCTCCCGGTCCCGCCTCCTTCGTCCGCCTGGTCACGAAGAGGGCGAAGACGCCGACCAGGAAGGCGACCGCGGCGGCGCCGATGAGCATTCCGAGGGGAGTGCCGCTTCCCGCGTGCTGGCTGAGCAGGATGCCCGCCACGAAGAGGGCGGCACCGGCCAGCAGCCCCAGCACAATGAGGGCGAGCACGCCCAGGCCGGACGCGGCCCTCTTCGTCCGCTCTGTCATGGTCGCCCGCGCGACGAACGGGATCTCGCTCTGCGCTGTGTCGACGGTCATCTCGCCATCTCCTCGGATGTCTCCCGCCCGGATGGACTCCCGGTCGCTGGAGTTGATACTATCATAGTGATATCAGATTCCAAGCGGAGGCGCCAGTCGTGGCCGACCGGGTGCTGGAGATCGACCGGGTGTCCAAGCGGTACGCGCACGTCGAGGCGCTGCACGAGCTGAGCTTCGAGGTCCGGGCGGGCGAGCTGTTCGGCTTCGTCGGGCCCAATGGCGCCGGCAAGACGACCACCATGCGCATCGTCCTCGGCGTGCTCGCGGCCGACGCGGGCGAGGTGCGGTGGGGAGGGGAGCCGATCACCTTCGCGACGCGTCGGCGGATCGGCTACATGCCCGAGGAGCGCGGTCTCTATCCGAGCATGGGGGTGACCGAACAGCTCGTCTACCTGGCCGAGCTGCACGGGATGCGCGCCCGCGACGCCCGCGCGGCCACCGCCCGCTGGCTGGAGCGGCTCGGCCTCGGCGACCGCGGTGGCGAGCAGCTCCAGAAGCTGAGCCAGGGCAATCAGCAGCGGGTCCAGCTGGCCGCGGCGCTGCTCTTCTCGCCGGACGTGCTGGTCCTCGACGAACCCTTCTCGGGGCTCGACCCCGTGGCGGTCGACGTGATGAGCGACGTGCTCCGAGAACAGGCGGATGCGGGCATCTCGGTGCTCTTCTCCAGCCACCAGCTGGAGCTGGTCGAGGAGCTCTGCGACCGGGTTGGCATCATCCGCGGCGGCCGCATGCTGGCTGCCGGCTCCGTGGAGGAGCTGCGCAGCGGGTCGGCTCCCCGCTACTGGGTCGACGTCCCGATGGCGGCGGCCGGGTGGGCGGAGAAGGTGCCCGGGGCGGCGGTCGTGCGGATGGAGGGCTCGCGGACGCTGGTCGAGCTCCAGGCCGCGGCCGGCGATCAAGTGCTGCTGCAGGCGGCGCTCGCCACCGGCCCGGTTCGTGAATTCCGCCGCGACACGCCGACGCTCACCGAGCTCTTCCGCACCGTCATCACCGAGGAGACCGCCGCGTGAGCGGCACAGCCCCCGAACGCGCCGGGCTCAGCCCCCGCCGCGCCGTCTACCTGATCGCCCGCCGCGAGTTCGCGACCAGGATCCGCGGCAAGGTCTTCATCATCGGGACGATCGTCGCCGTCGCACTGCTCGCCCTGTACGCCGTGCTGCAGCTGGCGGTCATCGACAGGATCAATACGACGACCACGTTCAATGTCGCCTTCTCGGGCTCGACCACGGCGCTGGCCCAGCCGCTCGAGGCGGCGGCCCCGTCGCTCGGGTTCAAGGTGCATGTGAGCGACGTCGCGACCGAGGCGCAGGGCCGGTCGGAGGTGCGCGCGGGCAGCCTCGACGCCCTGGTCGTGGGCACGCCCGGCGCTCCCCAGGCCGTGGTCGAGACCGGGATCGACCCCACCCTGCAGGCAGCGCTGGTCGCGCTCGCCAAGCAGGACGTGCTCTCCAACGACCTGAGCGCTGCGGGCCTCAGCCCGGCTGCCGTCGAGAGCCAGGTCGATGCCGTCTCGCTGCATCTCGACACCCTGCACCCGGCCACGGCGGCCCAGCTGCAGGGACCGATCATCGGCTTCGTCATGGCCTTTGCCCTCTACCTCTTCATCGGCATCTACGGCAGCGTGATCGGGCAGGGGGTGGTCGCCGAGAAGGCCAGCCGGGTGGTGGAGATCCTGCTCTCGACGGTGAGGCCCGGGCAGCTCCTGCTCGGCAAGGTGGTCGGCATCGGCCTGGTCGGCCTGATCCAGCTCGGCATCATCGCCGTCTGCGGGTTGCTCTTCACCGTGCCCACCGGCGTGCTCGCCCTGCCCGGCGCGGCGATCGGGGCCGTCGCCATCGGGGTGATGTGGTTCGTGCTCGGATTCATCCTCTACGCGCTGATGCTCGCCGCCACGGCGTCCTTGGTCTCGCGGGTCGAGGAGGTGAGCAGCGCGACCGTGCCGGTCTCGATGCTGCTGGTCGTCACCTGGCTGCTCGCCTACGTGGTGGCCATCCCGGCCATCGACGCGGTGACCGGCGGCGGTGCGGTGTCGCCGGGCCTGGAGACGCTCACCACCGTGATCTCGCTGATCCCGCCCTTCACCCCGGTGCTGATGTCGATCCGGATGGCGGCGGGCGAGGTGCCGCTCTGGGAGGGGCTGCTCGCCATCGTCCTGGTGCTGGCCAGCATCGTCGGGATGACCTGGCTGGGCGCCCGCATCTACGCCAACTCGATCCTTCGCTTCGGCGCTCGCATCAAGCTCACCGACGCGCTCCGCCGCTCTCGCTGAGGCGTCTGGGTCAACCGCTCACACAGGTGCCGGCGCTCACCGCCGCGGTGTGGCCGTCAGCCGCCTGGATCTCCCCGGTGATGTCGGAGGTCGCCAGCGCGTACCCCTCGTCCGCGGAGGTGGTGCTCGTCGCGAAGGTGACGCCGATCACTCGACCCGAGAGGTCGACGAGCGGCCCACCGGAGTCGCCGGGGATCACGTCGGCGGAGACGACCACGGTCTCGCGGGTGACCGAGCCGGAGTAATAGATGTTCCAGGTGGTCGCCTCCTCGGTGCCACGGACCGCCGCCGCGACCGTCGTCTCCGAACCCCCATCGGGGTAGCCGATCACGGCACCCTGTGTCCCCACCGGGGCATTGCCGCTCGCGATCGGCAGCGGTGACATCCCCAGGCCGGGGACGTAGAGGATGGCGACGTCCTCATTGGAGTCAAAGAGCACCACCGTGGCGTTGAGTGGCTGCTGGCCCGGAGGCTGCACCGTCACGCGATACGAGCCGGCCACGACGTGGGCGTTGGTCAGCATCAGGTCGTGTCCCACGGGCCAGGCCGAGCCCGCCAGGGCGCCGCCCGGGCCCCCGCAGCCGTATGCGATCACCCGGGATACGTCGGCCTCGGCGGTGCGCACCCCGACGGTGTCGGTGCTCGCCGGGAGGGGCTCGAGCGGGAGGGTGGGGGAGAGGCCGGTGAAGGGGTTGGGCAGCTCGTTGTTCTGGAGAAACTCCTGGACCTTGGCGAGGAAGGCGGGGGGCTCGGGGGCGATGTCGAGCAGGCCCCGCTCGATCGCCGAGCTGTCGATCTGGCTGCCGAGCACGGTCAGAGAGCTGTTGACGAATGTGAAGCCGAGGAACCAGGCGATGAAGAGCACCCCCAGGCAGCTCGTGAAGGTGCCGGCCACCGAATCCCACGTGGCCAGCCGGGTCCGGAGGGTGAGGACCCGCGCCCGGTACCCCAAGGCGCTGCCGATCCCCTCGATGATGAGCAGGGCGGCGACGAAGATGCCGGTGGCGACCAGGGGCTGGCCGCTGCTGTGCGGTCCCGGCGAGATCCACCGGGTGAGCGGCGGCGCGATCAGCGCGCCGACCACGCTGCCGACCACCAGGCCGGCCAGTGCCGAGCCCGCCCAGGTGAAGCCGCGCCGGTACCCGGAGATGGCAAAGCCGACCAGCAGGATCGCGATGATGGCGTCGAGGATGTCCATCCGGTCGCGAGTTTGACGGGTGCGGCCCGGCTCCGGGGTTGGTCAGTTCGCGAGAGGGGGGAGCGTCCAGGCCGCGGGGCCGTTCGGCCGGCCGGGCGTGGGTACGGTCCAGGCCACACGGCTCGGGCCAGGTGGCCCATGCTGGGGTGTACGGCCGCGTGGCCGGGGCCTGGAAAACGTCGCACCGAGGAGCTTCATGGCTGACATCGTTCGAGTCCATCTCCACACCGGTCTCGACCGCGACTACGCGGCGACCGGCTTCGGCCTCAGCTCCCACGGTCTGACCATCACCCGTCCGCGTCCCGACGGGGCCCCGGGCGATGAGATCGTGGCCGTCTTCGACCACGGCAAGTTCGACTGGGCGGAGCGGGTGGCCGAGGGCGCGGCTCCCGCCGGTGAGCTGACCCCCTTCGACGCCTCCCAGCTGGGCCGGGCCAGCCGGCGGACGGCGCTCTCGAGCTGACCCCGCGGGGCCGGCCCCGCCCTGCCCTGGTGGGTGCCCTATCCTCTAGGGCATCGGGGCGTGGCGCAGCCGGTAGCGCGCTTGCTTTGGGAGCAAGAGGTCCCCAGTTCGAGTCTGGGCGCCCCGACCAGCGTGTCAGCTGACGGTCAGTTTTGAATTCACCGGGAGCACTTGCCTTGGTGTTGGCCGGGCCCGGCCGGGGACCCGGGGTGCAGAAGCAAGTGCTGCTGTGGACCACATTTTCAGAAGCAAGTTCTCTATCACCAGCGCACCGGCACGCCAGGGGTCTGATCGCCGCCATAGAGCCGCCCTCAGGAGCGCGGTGGCGGTTCGAGGACGTCCCGGAACGCCGCCGGCGAGAGCACCGGCTGTGTGGGCCGGCTCCGGCCGGGCTCACACCGGCGAGGCGTGGTCCGGCGGCAGGGCGTCCTCGGTGTCATCGATCTCCGGGCCCTCGACCGGCGGTGGCGCGACCTGGGAGTGGGCGGCCGGGGCGAGGACGATCACCCGCTCGCCGGTCCGAAGCACGGCGTCGCCCCGTGGGGCGGCGAGCTCACGGCCCTCGGTGACGGCCACCACCAGGCACCCCGGCGGCCAGAGGACGTCATCGAGGCGCTTTCCCAGGGCGGGCGACCCCGGGCTGATGCTGACCTCGATGGTCTCGTACCCGGTCAGCGGGCTGGTCGGCACGTGGATGCGCGAGCCCGGGTCGTCGAACCCGAAGTCCGCGGCCGCGGCCCCCCGCTCGACGTCGCGAGCCGAGGCGCTCACACTTCTAGACAGCGCGTGCATCACCTGGCGGCGGGTGATCCAGCCCCTCAGCTGCTGGCGATCGGTGGAGAGCACGGGCAGACCGACCCGCCCATAGAGGGTCAGCTGCCGGAGCGCTTGCTCCAGCGTCTCGTTGGCGAGCAGCGCTTGTGGTTGGCGGGTGTCAGTCACGGTGCCGACGAGCTCCGACCACCGTTCCGGCGCCACCGGCGAGGCTCGGGGTGCGTCCGCCGGTCGATCGCCCACCAGGGGCTCGCCGCCGGCCTTGGCCACGGGCTGCATCACGTCCGCGACCGTGAGGCTTTGCCACATGCTGGCCGGTTTCGGGCGCTCGATGTCGACACCACGGCGGAGCAGCTTGGTGGTGTAGATGCTGCCGTAGCTGAGGCTCTTGGACACCGCAGCGGCGATGCCCGTCGCGAGCATCACCGGCAGCGTGAGGCCGAAGTTGCCAGTCATCTCGACCACGCTGGCGGTCGCCGTCAGCGGTGCCTGCGCGGCCGCGCTGAAGACCGCGCCCATGCCCACCACCGCGAAGACGGCGGGGGCGCCGACGCCGGGCCCGAAGAGGTGCTCGACGATGACCCCAAAGGCCATGCCCGCCGCTGCCCCGGTGAAGAGCGAGGGGGCGAATACCCCACCCGAGCCTCCGATCGAGAGGGTCAGGCTGGTCGCGACCACCTTGCCGACCATGAGCACCACCAGGAGCCACAGGACCACCTGGCCGGCCACCATCTGATTCATCACGGGGTAGCCGACCCCATACATCTGAGGGAGGGCGATCAGGAGGGCCCCGAGCCCCAGGCCGCCGACGGCCGGCCGAGCCCACTCCGGACGCCCCCTCCAGAGCCGGTCGACCAGGTCCTCTGACTTGTACAGCACCGTCTTGAAGCTGAATCCGATGAGGCCGGCGGCGACGCCCAGCACCGTGATCAGAAGGTAGGTGGAGGGGTGCGTGACGGCGAGGTCGTGCGGGATCTGGGCAAAGAAGGGGGCAGAACCGAAGAACGCCCGGCTCACCAGGTCAGCGGTCACCGCCGAGAGGATGGTCGCCAAGATGGCGTCGAGCGAGAATTCGCGCAGGACGATCTCGAACCCGAAGAAGAGGCCGGTGAGGGGCGCGTTGAACGTAGCCGCTATCCCCCCGGCGGCTCCGCAGGCGACGATGATCCGGAGGCGGGACTCGGACATCCGGACCACCTGGCCGAGGCTGGAGGCCAGGGCCGACCCGATCTGGACGATCGGCCCCTCCCGTCCGACCGAGCCACCTGTACCGATGCAGATCGCCGAGGCGAGGGCCTTGACGATCGAGACCTGGGGCCGGATCCGCCCCCCGTTCTCGGCGACGGCGAGCATCACCTCCGGAACGCCGTGGCCGCGCGCCTCACGGGCGAAGCGCTGGACCAGCGGGCCGTAGAGCAGTCCGCCGACCACCGGGATCAGCAGCAGGAACCAGAACCCGAGCCCGGGCAGATGGAGGCTGGCCACCCGGCCCTGCTGGCCGAACTGCTGGTATCCGGTCGCCAACCAGGTGACGGCGACGATCAGCCAGCGAAATCCGACGGCCCCGAGGCCCGAGCCCGCGCCGACCACCAGGGCCATGACCACCAATCCGAGTCGTGAGCCGCGCAGCCACGCCGCTCCGCCTCGGACGACGGAGCCCCCCGGGCTCCGGCTCAGGCGTTCGCGCAGCCGGGCGACCCGGTCAACCGCGAGCGGGATACCCTCGCTCACGCCGTCGTGATCCCCGCCAGTAGCGCGTCGAGCGCCCGGCTGATGTTGGCCCAGCGGAAGCCGCTCTCGCCGAGCGTTCTATGGAGCATCAGGCCGTCATTCAGGGCCAGAAGGATCGAGGCGAGGGCATTGGCGGGAAGATCGACCATCTCGCCCCCCGCGATCGCCTCCTGCACCCAGCGGCGGATGACGCGGCGCCGTGCGTCGACCTCGGTGTTGAGCCGCTCGCGAATCGCCGGCTCCGTCAGGGCGGCAGCCCAGAGATCGGCTCGCACCTGGATTCGGGAGGCGTCTCCGGCACGGTCGAGCATCATCCGCGTCAGCCGGCGCAGGCGCTCAGGGCCACCGAGAGATTGTGCCTCCAGATCTTCCATGACCTCGCTGACGGCGCTGGCGTCGTCGTCGACGAGCGCGTCGAGCAACTCCCGCTTCGAGGCGAAGTGCGAGTAGAAGGCCCCCTTACTGAGGCCGGCTTCGGCGCAGACGTCATCGACGGTCATGTCTCGCCATCCCTGAGAGGCGGCCCGCCGCCAGGCGGCCTCCACGAAGGTCCGGCGTCTCTCCAACCGGGTGGCATCCCGCAACCGTGGCATTCGGGTGTATCATACACTCAAACATACTGAGGGGTACGCTTGGTAGGTGGGTCATGAACGCCCGAGTCCTCAAGGGATCCCCCGGGACGCCCAGGGCACGATTCGGCTCGCAGGGGCGCTCCGCGCGGCGGGGCACCGGCACGGCCGCCGGACAATCCCCCGGGTCGGGCACCGTTCCTCCACCAGATGCTCTGGGGCGCTCGGAATTGCGCTGTCAGGGCATCGCCTACGAGATCCGCGAGGTCCTGGTGCGGGAGCTGGCTGCCGATGCCCTGAGCCTCGAGGCTGCAGGGCTGAGCGGTGTCGCTGATCCGCAGCGAGCGGCTCTGGAGGCGAGGGCTCGCATGGTGGGGCGATGCGCCCGCCTGCTCGTGGGGGTTGCGGAACTGCTCGGGGGTCGTGCTGTTGAGCGTGAGTCATTCCGAGACGGCGGCGGCGCGAGGTAGACGCGTGATCGGAGTGCGAGATGGTTGACGCGGCGGCAGCGTGAACCAGAGTTCAGGTCGCCTCCACACCCACTGCTGCCCCGCTTGGTCGGCGCCACATCCGCGCTGCCTGACAGCCTGGCCGCCCCGACTGCGTGGTGTGCCGGTGAACCTCTGATGGCGTCGAGCGATGCCGTGCGCCGAGCGCCGTTGTGATTCAACGACTCCGCTTGGCCGCGGCTGATTCGTCACTTGGTGCGCCAGGGTACCGACGCGTAGCGATTGTCGATGCCAGCATCGGGTGCGAACCGACGCACGCGCAGGACACAGGTGCTGCGGCGTATTCGGCGATCGTCGCCGCCCGCTTCTTCACCCCATGGGGTGGCGTTTCATGGCGCGATCCCTGTACCCATCCTCGGAAACCGTCGCGATGTTCGCGGCGCCGGTCGCGAGGAGACTCGGTACGTGCCTCTTCATCCCCCCCCGCTCGATCGAGAATTCACCCAGCCTGCCAACCGGAGCTCCAGCCATGACGACTCCAACGCTTTCACCGGAACTGCTGCAGCGGCTGGACGCGTACTGGCGAGCCGCCAACTACGTGTCGGTCGGGCAGATCTACCTCTACGACAATCCGCTACTCAAGCGGCCGCTGGAACTGGCGCACGTCAAACCGCTCGTGGTCGGGCACTGGGGCACGGTGCCGGGCCAGAACTTCATCTATGTGCACCTGAACCGGGTGATCAAGAAGTACGACCTCGACATGTTCTATATCGCCGGGCCCGGCCACGGCGGCCCGGCGCTGGTTGGCAACACCTATCTGGAGGGCACGTACAGCGAGATCTATCCTGACGTCAGTCAGGATGAGGCCGGTCTGAAACGGCTCTTTGGGCAGTTCTCGTTTCCTGGGGGGATCTCCAGCCACGTGGCCCCGACGACCCCGGGGTCGATCCACGAGGGTGGTGAGCTCGGGTACTCGCTCAGCCATGCCTTCGGGGCGGCGTTCGACAACCCGGATCTCGTCGTCGCCTGCGTGATCGGCGACGGCGAGGCGGAGACTGGCCCGCTGGCGACCGCGTGGCAGTCCAACAAGTTCCTTGACCCGATCACCGACGGAGCCGTGCTCCCGATCCTGCACTTGAACGGCTACAAGATCAGCAACCCCACGGTGCTCGCGCGCATCGAGCCCGAGGAGCTGGATCAGTTCCTCCGCGGCTGCGGCTGGAACCCCCATTTCGTGGAGGGTGATGACCCCGAGCAGATGCACCAGCTGATGGCCAGGACCCTGGACGAGGTGATAGAGGACATCAAGAGGCTGAAGGGCGATGCCCGGCGAACCGGCGATCCCACCCGGCCGCGCTGGCCGATGATCGTTCTCCGATCACCCAAGGGCTGGACCGGGCCCAAGGTGGTCGACGGCGTGCCCATCGAGGGCACGTTCCGGTCCCACCAGGTGCCGCTCCTCGTCGACTCGGACCACCCCGATCACGTCGCGCTCCTCGAGGCCTGGATGAAAAGCTACCGGCCGGCCGAGCTGTTCGACGAGGGGGGCCGGCTGCGGCCGGAGCTGGCGGAGCTGGCCCCCGCCGGCGACCGGCGCATGGGTGCCAACCCCCACACCAACGGCGGCATCCTGCTGCGCGACCTGCGGATGCCGGACTTCGCCGTCCACGCGGTGAAGGTGCCGTCGCCGGGGGCGGTCGCCGCCCAGGACACCCTGGTGCTCGGCCAGTTCCTCCGGGATGTGGCCAAGCTGAACCAGGAGCAACGGCACTTCCGGCTCTTCGGCCCCGACGAGACGCTCTCCAACCTCCTCGGCGCAGTCTTCGAGGCGACCAGCCGCCAATGGGACGCCCGGATGGCGGACAACGACGAGTTCCTCGCGCCCGAAGGGCGCGTCCTGGACTCCATGCTCAGCGAGCACCAGTGCGAGGGATGGCTGGAGGGCTATCTGCTCACCGGGCGTCATGGTCTCTTCAACTGCTACGAGGCGTTCATCCACATCGTCGACTCGATGTTCAACCAGCATGCCAAGTGGCTGAAGGTGACCAGGGAGCTGCCCTGGCGCCGGGAAATCGCCTCGCTGAACTACCTGCTCGCCTCGCATGTCTGGCAGCAGGATCACAACGGCTTCACCCATCAGGATCCGGGCTTCCTCGACCACGTGGTCAACAAGAAGGCCGACATCGTTCGCGTGTACCTTCCTCCGGACGCCAATTGTCTCCTCTCGGTCGTCGACCACTGCCTGCGCAGTCGCAACTACGTCAACGTGGTGGTGGCGGGGAAGCACGCTCTGCCGCAGTGGCTGACCATGGATGAGGCGGTCGTGCACTGCACCGAGGGGATCGGCATCTGGCAGTGGGCCAGCAACGATCAGGACGCCGAGCCGGACGTCGTGATGGCCTGCTGTGGCGACACCCCCACGCTCGAGATCTTGGCGGCAGTCTCGATACTCCGCAACCATCTGCCGGAGGTGCGGGTGAGGGTTGTCAACGTGGTCGACCTGATGAAGCTCCAGCCCAGCACGGAGCACCCGCACGGGCTGAGCGACGCCGACTACGACTCGATATTCACCAGGGACAAGCACATCATCTTCGGCTTCCACGGCTATCCGTGGCTGATCCACCGGCTCACCTATCGCCGGACCAACCACAACCTGCATGTCCGTGGATACAAGGAGGAGGGCACGATCACGACGCCCTTCGACCTCAGGGTTCAGAACGGCATCGACCGGTTCCACCTCGTCCAGGATGTGATCGATCGGCTTCCCCAACTCGGCGCCAAGGGGAGCTACCTGAAGCAGATGGTCCAGGACAAGCTTGTCGAGCACAAGCGCTACGTCGACCGGGACGGCCAGGATCTGCCCGAGGTCCGGGATTGGAAGTGGAGCAACCCGCAGTGACGCCCTGTGCTCCGATGGAGAGGAAGTGACCAAGACACAGGCGGTTGATGAGGCACCGGCAAAGGGACATGCTGAGGGTGGCGACGAGCCCAGCAAGGCGAAGGGTGGCAAGTCGGCCGGAGCGAAGCCGGGTGCTAAGGGCAGCGCGAAGGACGACTTGAGATCGCTTCCCCTCGGCGAGGTGGAGAAGCGGCTGGGGTTCTCAGCGGACGGCCTCAGTCAAGAAGAGGCCAAGAAACGGCTGATCCAGTACGGGCCCAACGAGCTCGAGGAGAAGAAGGCCAATCAGTTCCTGAAGCTGCTCACCTACTTCTGGGGTCCCATACCCTGGATGATCGAGGCCGCGGTGATCCTCTCCGCCGTGCTTGAGCATTGGCCGGACTTCTTCATCATCCTCGTGCTGCTGCTCGCCAACGCCGGCGTCGGATTCTGGGAGGAGCGCCAGGCGGGCAAGGCCATCGAGGCCCTCAAGGCCCAGCTGGCCATCAAGGCCCGGGTGAAGCGCGACGGCAAGTGGATCACGCCGCCGGCGCGCGAGCTGGTGCCGGGCGACGTCATTCGCCTGCGGATGGGCGACATCGTGCCCGCCGACGCCCGCCTGCTGGAGGGCGACCCCGTCGAGGTGGATCAGTCGGCCCTGACCGGGGAGTCCCTGCCCGCCACGCGCAAGACGGGGGAGGCGCTCTTCTCCGCCTCGATCATCCGGCAGGGGGAGAGCGGCGCCCTGGTCTACGCCACGGGGACAAACACCTACTTCGGCAAGACCGCGGAGCTGGTTCAGGACGCCCAGACCATCAGCCACTTCCAGAAGGCGGTGCTCAAGATCGGCACCTTCCTGATCATCCTGGCGGCGGCAATGGTGGCGCTGATCATCGTCGTCTCGCTCATCCGCGGTGATGCCTTTCTGACCACGCTGCAGTTCGCCCTGGTGCTGACCGTGGCCGCGATCCCCGTGGCCATGCCGACCGTCCTTTCGGTGACGATGGCGGTGGGTGCACGTCTGCTCGCCAAGAGGAAGGCCATTGTCAGTCGGTTGGTCGCCATCGAGGAGCTGGCGGGTGTGGACATCCTGTGCTCGGACAAGACCGGCACCCTCACCCAGAACAAGCTGACCCTGGGGGACCCGTTCGCGGTGAACAACGTCGCTCCGGAGCAGGTGATCCTCGATGCCGCCCTGGCGTCACGCGCCGACGATGACGACACCATTGACCTGGCGGTGCTGGCGGGTGTCACGGACGCCAAGGCATTGCGCGGATACCACGTCGTCCACTTCCAGCCCTTCGACCCCGTGCACAAGCGCACCGAGGCCACGGTGAAGGCGACCGGAGGCAAGACGTTCCGGGTGTCGAAGGGCGCACCCCAGGTGATCCTGGAGCTGGCTGCCAACTCTCGCCAGGTCAAGGCCGACGTCGACAAGGCGGTCGATGACTTCGCGGCGCGCGGCTTTCGGTCCCTGGGCGTGGCCCGCGCCGAGGGGACGGGCCGATGGCAGTTCGTGGGTGTGCTGCCCCTCTTCGATCCGCCACGCCGCGATGCCAAGGCCACCATTGCCACCGCGCTGCAGATGGGGGTGAAGGTGAAGATGGTCACGGGCGATGCGCTGGCGATCGCCCAAGAGACCGCCAAGACGCTGGGTATGGGCACCGCCATCCTCGACGCCGCCGGCTTGGGCGACGTGAAGCGCAAGGAGACGGCGTCGGCGGGCGCGGCCATCGAGAACGCCGACGGTTTCGCCCAGGTCTTCCCCGAGCACAAGTTCCACATCGTGGACGTGCTGCAGAAGCGGGGCCACATCGTGGGCATGACCGGGGACGGAGTGAATGACGCCCCGGCACTGAAGCAGGCGGACTGCGGTATCGCGGTCTCGAGCGCGACCGACGCGGCTCGCGCGGCGGCGTCGATCGTGCTGACCACCCCCGGCCTGTCGGTGATCATCGAGGCGATCAAGGAAAGCAGACGGATCGTCCAGCGGATGAACAGCTATGCGATCTACCGCATCGCCGAGACGCTCAGGGTGCTGCTCTTCGTCACCCTAACGATTTTGATCTTCAACTTCTTCCCGGTGACGGCGGTGATGATCGTGTTGCTGGCGTTGCTCAACGACGGAGCCATCCTGTCGATCGCCTATGACAATGTCCACTACAAGGATCAGCCCGAGGCGTGGAACATGCGCCTCGTGCTGGGGATGGCCTCGGTGCTCGGCGTCGTCGGGCCTGTGGCGGCGTTCGGCCTTTTCTACCTCGGCGATCGCGTATTTCACCTTGGCCATCCGCAACTCCAGACACTGATGTACCTGATGCTGTCCGTTGCCGGACACCTGACGATCTTCTTGGCCCGCACTCGCGGCCCGTTCTGGTCAATCCGCCCTGCTCGAATTCTCTGGATGGCTGTGTTTGGCACACAGACGTTGGCAACCCTCATCGCGGTTTTCGGAATCTTCATGACCCCGCTCGGGTGGGGTTGGGCAGCCCTCGTGTGGGGCTATGCGCTCGTGTGGTTCCTGGTGACCGACCGAGTCAAGTTGCTCGCCTATCGGATTCTCGATCCGGTGAAGCAGGTGGCCGTGATGGGGAAGCCCGTGCTGGTGGCAGCGAAGGCGGTCCCCGGTGGCGGTGCAGGCCCTGATCGGCAGGCGGCGGTCGCGACGAAGGCGAAGGTGGCCGCTTTCCACACCGACACGGATCCCGAGGACCGGGTGTATCACGACCGGAACGACTGTCCCTATGGGCAGGAGATCAAGGACGATGGCAACGACAAGCCGGGCAGGGCTGGCCGCCGGCGGTGTGATTGGTGTGTCCATGCCCATGCGTAATGGCGTCTCGGCCCCGATGTCGGCGCTTGAGATCCCAGCCGCAGGAAAAGAGGAGGCCGGGGAACCCGGATCTCCTGGCGTTCAGCGCTGGGGGCGTGCGGGGCGGTGGCGCCGCGGGCCCGGTGACAAGAAGCGCGAGACGTGATGCGGCGGCGGCGAGAAGGAGCAGGGATATGAGCGAGAAAGAAGACGCGACCAAGGACGGGGCTGTGGTCGTCGGAATCGACGGCTCTCCAGGCGCTGGGGAAGCTCTGCGCTGGGCGCTGGCGGAGGCGCGTCTCCGCAAGGTTCCACTGCGTGCTGTGCATGCCTGGGCGTATAGCTATGCGGGCGTGATGCCAGCGGGTTATGGCAACATCGGCTCCGTCGGTGCGTTCGACGCGCCCGACGCCGATGCCGGTGATCTTGCACGAGCGGGTAGAGAGACGCTCGAGACGGCGCTCGGCGATGCCGTAGGGGAAGCGACGGACGTCGAGATCGAGCGGCAGGTCGTCGAGGGTCAAGCAGCCGCGGTCCTGATAGGCGCCGCCGCACGGGGTGACCTCCTGGTGGTCGGGTCGCGTGGACATGGCGGGTTCGCTGGCCTGCTGCTCGGCTCCGTCAGCCAGCAGTGTGTCCACCACGCTCAGTGCCCCGTCGTCGTGGTGCGCTCTTCAAAGGGAGACGCCGCTGGCCACGAGAGTGCCCATATCGTTGGGGGTGACAGTCAGCCCGTGGCCTGAGTCGACGAGGGTGGAAGTCGCCCTGGCCCGGGCCAGGGACGAGATCGTGGCCGAGTGATGGCTCACGATTACCGAGGATGCGTGTGTACTGGGAGAGCCGCTTGCGAAGTCGGGAGAAGCGCATCCGACCTCTTCCATGGCATCGACCAGGCTCGGGCGATTGGCCACAGTGAAGACCCCGAGGGATCCGCGACAGGTGCCGCCGCAACCAGTGGCGCAGCGCCCGCGACGCGCGTCGGATGCATGCTGGGGGTGCCTCAATTGAAGCGCCGGATAAGGGCCCTGAAAATCGCAGTCGGCGTAACCCATCAGTTGTTGCGGGCGATTGCATGATGCCTCAGGACACCAAGAGAACACTCGCAAAGAAGTCGAGCATCGGACTGGTCGCCGCCCTCAGCATTGGGGTCGGCGGAATGATCGGTGCCGGAATCTTCTCTATTCTTGGGGTCGTGGCGAGTATCTCAGGCCCCGCTATGCCTCTTTCCTTCGCGATCGGAGGGCTCGTTGCCGGTCTCGCCGCCTACAGTTACGTCGCCCTCGGCAAGACCTTCCCCAGTGTTGGGGGCGCCGTCACCTTTCTCGTTCGTGGTTACGGCGAAGGAGTCACGTCGGGATCCCTGAACCTCTTCCAGTACTTTAGCTACATCATTACCATCGCGCTGTACGCGACAGGCTTTGCGGCGTATGCGTCCACGTTCATCCCCCTCACGTCCAGGGTGTGGGCAGTTGGCGTCGTGCTCGCCTTTACGGCGATCAACTTCCTCGGAAGCCGGACGATGGGGCGCGCAGAGTCCGGCATTGTGATCATCAAGGTGGCCATTCTCATCGTGTTCATAGTGGCGGCCTTCGTTGCGCTCACCGGGAAGGGGGTTGCCCGGCTGTCGCCAGTCGCGTGGCCAAGTCCGCTAGCGATCCTTACCGGGGCGGGTGTGGTTTTCGTCGGGTACGAGGGCTTTGGTCTGATCACGAATGCCGCTGCCAACATGGAGAAGCCGAAGCGCGAGTTGCCGCGCGCGATCTATGGCAGTGTGGCCATCGCGATGGTGATCTACGTGCTTGTCGCTACTGGCGTGGTCACCAATGTGCCGCTCAATGTCCTCAGGAAGCTTGGCGATTCTGCCTTGGCCGTCGCCGCCAGGCCATCCCTGGGTCAATTGGGTTTCAAGCTGGTAGCCATCGCGGCGCTGCTTTCGACGGCTTCGGCAGTGAACGCCACCTTGTTCGGGTCTGCAAACGTCGCCTACCAGATTGCCAAAAACGGTGGGCTGCCACCGGCGTTTGACCGCACTCTCTGGGGCCGTGACGTCGAAGGACTCTTCATCACCGCTGGGCTCGTGCTCGTGTTCGTCCTGATCTTTCCTCTGAGTGCCGTTGCCTCCATGGGAAGCGCAGCTTTCCTCTTGGTCTACTCGGCAGTCAACGTCGCGCACCTGAGGATTCGCAAACAGACGGGCGCCAAGGCCTGGGTGCTTGTGGCGTCTGCGGTGACCTGTGTCGCTCTCTTCGTCGTCCTCTTCTACCACATGGTCACCACAGCCCTACCATCAGCGATTGCCCTCGGGATCACGCTGGCGGTGAGTTTCCTGTTCGAGGTGGGATATCGCCGTGCTACTGGGCGAACTCTCAGGGAGGTCCTAAGGCAGACGGAGACCGGTCGCGAGATCCGCCATGGCCACCACCCAGGGAACGCCAGCTGAGCGCTGACCCTCCTTTGCGCGGGCGAGCCATGGCAAGCTGTGTCACCCTGCTGGCCGTCAAGGCGAGGAGGAGCGCCAATCCCTGCGCCGTGGTGCCCCGCCGGGTCGAGCGCTCGAAGGGCTGGCGGTCCTCCGGCGTAACCGCGAGCGGATCCTTCGGGCGATGTCGCGTGGCATGCATGCGTGAGCAGTCAGCGTAGTGGGAGAAGGCGCCTATGCTCTATCAGTTGTCTCCGGTACAGGCCGCTAGCCGCTCTCCTGCGGGTGGTCAATACCGCGCCAAGACGGGCGTCGACCGCCGGGCCCGTGACGTCAGTCGCCGCCGCGGCCAAGCCGCGCCAGCTGCCGCGCGTCTCGACCACGACATTGGCGGCGGCGCGACGCGAAAGTCCTTCAAGTGTCCGTCGCCCTCCCGTCGCTCACGAACCCGCCGCTCACCGGGGAAGTATCAACCGTGGTCCAGGGCCGACGTCCGCCGTGCACATGCCGATTGCCAGTTTGACGTCGGAATGGGAGAATGCAGATCTGCGTTGTATGTTAGAGGAGACTTCGGAACCATGACCAATGAGGCATCGCGTGACAACGCTTCCAATCTCGAAACCACCTCCGACGAACGGTCAGGTGAAGCGCAGGATAAGCGCATCCCTGACGAGAGCAGCCTGGTGGGCAGGAGCGGGGTGGAGGAGGAGGTGCTTGCCGAACTGGCGCGGGCCGAGGCGAGGATGAGCGATGGCTCGGCGCCTGACGACCCTGACGCACGGGGTGCCCAGGTGTGACGGCGGTGGTGGCCTTGCTCGCGTGCGTCGTGGACCGCACTCTGGCTGAGTGAGTCGATTCGGTTGGGTCCGGCCTTCCGTTCGAAGATGGCGATGCTTTCTTCGAGCGGCAGGCGTCTGGTCTCCGGCAAGAACCGGGCGGTGAGCGTGATGGCCAGCACCGCGAGGCAGGCGAATCTAACCATCAACCACGCCAGCCCGCACCTCTGTTTCAAGGTTGGGAGGCCTCGATGTTCACGAGGTTGGCTTGCCAGTCGATAGTGTCCGCGCCGACGACGGGCTCATGTTGCCACGTTGGTTGGAGATCAAGAACACGGCCGACAGACAGTGGAGATCGAAGATGGCAGCCACCCTGAAGGTGACGCATAAAGCAATCGGCGTCGAGGTCCGACGTGGCACTTACGACATCGTGGTGGACGGACAGCCTGCCGGATCGCTCGAGATGAACGACAGCATCGAGATACCAGTCGAGCGAGGACGTCACACACTGCAAGTGCGCAGTGGCCGAAAGTCCAGCCGAACTCAGACCTTCGAGGCCGCCGAGAGCCAGACCGTCGCCTTCCGGTGCACCGGAAAGAGCTTTCTGCCGAGCTTCCTCGCGTCTTTCGTCGTCCCCAGCCTGGCGCTCCAGCTTCGCCGGGAGGCCGATGACCGGTTTCTGTGACGACAGCGATGAGCGCCGCGATACACGTCTTAGCTAGATTGCGGCGCTTCTGCCCGGGACGGCAGAGCTTGGTCCGGCCGTCCGCCCGGACGCGTCATGGCGTCGCCGGCCCACTGCGCGGGCGTCCTTTCGGCCGGACGCTGGGGGCCGGCGCGGTCAGTTTGACTGAACACCGTCGGGTGGGTCCCGTGGAGTGGGCGCTGCTCGAGAGGTCCTTGGGAGATGGGGGAGTGCAGACGAGAGGGCATCGCACCGGCCCATACGTGAGCGTTGACCGTGCCCAGCGGATGTGTGACCCTTGGTACAGTTCTGCGACTTGCGGTTGTGAGATCCGCGTCGCGCCCTCAACCGGACGTCCAAGAGAAGGGGTTGTCATGACTCAGGGCCGAAGGGCGGGGCCCCGGAAGGCTACGCCTTGTGGACCGGACGAGGAGAGCGGCTGACATGAGGGCTGCTCCGGCCGCGAAGGGGGGCTGCGATGCGCTGGTCTTCTTCGGCGCAACCGGGAATCTGGCGCGCAAGCAGATCTTCTCCGCGCTGTACGCGATGACCAAACGAGGGGTGCTCAATGTTCCCGTCGTCGGTGTGGCCCATTCGGGCTGGAATGTCGAGCAGCTGCGCAACCTCGCAAAGGACAGCATCGCCCACAGTGCTGGTGGCATCGACGACCGGCGCGCGGTCGGTGACCTGCTGTCCAGGCTTGGGTACGTGGACGGGGACTACAAGGATTCCGACACGTTCGCGGCGCTGAAGGAGGCCCTTGGCAAAGCCTCCCGTCCCGCGCACTACCTGGCCATCCCACCGCTTCTCTTCGCCACGGTCATCAAGGAGCTCGGCGCTGCCGGCCTGGCCGACAACGCGCGGGTCATCATCGAGAAGCCCTTCGGGCGCGACCTCGCGTCGGCGCGGAGGCTCAACCGCGCTGCTCAGGCCGTCTTTCCGGAGACCTCGATCTTCCGCATCGACCACTTTCTCGGCAAGGACGCGGTCGAGAACCTGCTCTACTTTCGTTTCTCCAACTCCTTCCTGGAGCCGATCTGGAACCGTAGCTCTGTCGCCAGTGTGCAGATCACGATGGCTGAGAAGTTCGGCGTGGACGGACGGGGGGCATTCTATGAGACCGTCGGCTGCCTGCGCGACGTGGTCGAGAACCACCTTTCCCAGGTCGTCGCGCTGCTGGCTATGGAGCCGCCGGCGGTCATGAATGCCGACGCGCTACGCGACGAGAAGGCCAAGGTCTTCAAGGCCATGCGCGCCCTGGCCGCCGACGACGTGGTGCGTGGCCAGTACACCGGTTACCGCAGGGAGCCGGGGGTGGCCGCGGACTCCGACGTCGAGACCTACTGCGCACTTAAGCTGTTCATCGACTCGTGGCGCTGGGCGGGCGTCCCCTGGTACCTGCGCGCCGGTAAGGGCCTGGCCGGCACGGTCACCGAGGTGCTGGTCCAGCTGAAGCCGCCGCCCCAGCGGCTCTTCGGCGACTCGCCGCGGTCGGTGGGTGGGGCGAACTATCTCCGCTTCCGGCTGGAGCCCAACCCGGCCATCGCCGTTGCCGCACGCGTGAAGCGGGAGGGGGAGGAGTTCGTCGGCGAGCAGAGAGAGTTCTCACTGCTCGACGCGCAGCCTGGGCAGGAAGCGCCGTACGACCGGCTGCTGGGCGACGCCTTGGCCGGCGACAACACGCTCTTCACACGCGAAGATACTGTCGAGGCCGCCTGGGCCGTGGTCGATCGTGTGGTCAGACACCATCACCCTGTCCTGCCATACAGGTTGGGTAGCTGGGGCCCGAAAGCGGCGGACAAGCTCGTCGTGGCCGGCGGTGGCTGGAACCGCCCCGTCCTAGACGCCACACCGTCGCCGGTGGTGGTCAGATGAGCGAAAGTCCACAAGCCTCTCGGTAGCCGGAAAGGCGCACCGCGCATGTGGGCCTGACCGGCATTGACCGAGGCGTTCTTGAATGGTCGACCCGATGACCGGTACCAGATCTGAGATGCAGACTGTCCGGCGTCCCGAGAATTGGTCCACCGCGGATGTCGTGGTCACGAGCTGTGGTAGGGCTGAATGGGAGCGGGTTGGCGGGGGCAGCTCCGTATTGCTTCCGGAACTGCTCCTGACCTTTGAAGCAAGTGCTGGTCTGGAGCAGGGATGGCGAAGCAAGTGGTCCAAGCGAATTCAAGAAAGCCTATGCGAACGACGAAAGTTGGAAGCGCTTGCTTTGGGAGCAAGAGGTCCCCAGTTCGAGTCTGGGCGCCCCGACCAGCGGGTGAACTCGCGGTCAGTTCTGAATTCGGCTGGAGCACTTGCTTTGATGCTGTCCAGGCCCGGCCGGGGACCTGGGGTGCATAAGCAAGTGCTGCAGTGCGCCGCCGTTGTTGAAGCAAGCTCTCTATCACCGCCGCACCGGCAGGACAGCGGGGTCCTACGGGTACTCCGGAGCAGTCCCCAGGCGCGGTAACGGCTTCGATTAGGTCCGGAACCGTCGCCGGCGACAGCACTGGCGGCGTGGCCGTCGCGAGGCTGGTGAGGTCGCCCATCCCCGGACACCAATGGTCGACATTGGAGGCCTGTGCCCATGCGATCAAGCTACATGCCTCGCCCTACACTCTCTCCACGACATCGCGGTCGTCAGCCGGCCCCCGCCACATCCGTCGGCCGGGCTGGTGCTCGCCGGGACGGCTGCGGAGTGTGAGCGCGACGCGGTGCCAGGCATTGATGACCACAATGGCCCAAACGAACTGGGCGAACTCCTCCTCGTCGAAGTGCTTGCGGGCGACCTCGTAGGCTGCGGGTGGCACGTGGGTGTCGGCGATGCGCGCGATCGCGTCAGTGAGAAGCAGTGCGGCTCGCTCGCGTTGGCTGAAGAACGGGCCTCGTGCCAGACGGCGACGGCGTGGAGCCGCTGCTCGGTCTCGCTCCGGGCTCTCGCATCGAGGGCGTGCAGGTCGACGCAATAGGCGCAACCGTTCAGGATGGATGCTCGCAGGCCGACGAGGTCCCGGAGAGACGAGGCCAACTCTACGGCGGAGTCGAGGGCGGCCATCACCCGAGAGGCGCGTGGCGCTCGCGTCGAGAACTCTAGCCGCGGCTCCTCGAAGGCGATGGGACTGCTTAGGGCGCTATCGGGCACGTCGAGGTCCTCCCAAAATGGTGAGTGCGGCTTGACCGTGACGATCGCCGGCAAGTCATCGGTGGGACTGGCGTCAGATGAGAAGGCGCCGGGGCGCAGCCCGACGCCATGCCTCCATGACTAGCTCCTTCGTCAGGGTCTTGTCGGCCACGTCGAGCCGGGCGGTGATCCAGCCGTGACGGCCGAGATAGGCGGCGATGGTGAAGGTATCGGGGTTGGCGCCCACCACCGCCCGCTGTGCCTCGACGGAGGACTTGAGGGTCGCCGAGGAGCCGTCCCGGGCGAGGGTGGCAAACAGCTTGTTCCCAACGCGGAAGGTCGGTCTTCCCCAGGTCGCACGTTCGCTCACCTCGGGCAGGGACATGGCCACGGCGCGGATCTGCCCGGGGGTCATGGGATGTCCCTGGCGATGGAGACGAATTCGGGCTGGTCGAGCAGACGAAGCCAGGTGCCGTCAGCTTGTCGACGGCAGACCTGCGCCCGGGCACCGGCAGCGTCCCTGGGTGGTGTCGACGTGAGGGCGATATCGCCGCTGACCAGAGTGGGGAGCGGAGCCTCCTGTTCGAAGTGGGGGCCCTTGGACAGGATCTTCTCCCACAACGTGTGGATGGCGGCGCGGCCGACCGTCGTGCCGCCGGGAGGGTAGGCCATGACGGCGTCCTGCTCGTACAGCGCGGCGATCCCGGCAGCATCGCCGGCGTTGCCTCGCTCGACGAACAGCCGGGTCAGATCCTCTGGCTTCTGGGCTCGTTCCTGGTTCGACATGACTTCTCTCCTTGTGGCTCGGGTCTTTGCGCAGTACAGTCTGAGAGCCGCAGATCGATAAGTCCAACCGATTGAACTACTAGGATCTAGAAGATACAGTCATGGAACTCAGACAGCTCGAATATCTCGTGGCGGTCGCCGAGGAGGCGAATTTCACCCGCGCCGCGGAGCGCGTGCACATCAGCCAGTCCGGGGTCAGCGCCCAGATCCGGCAGCTCGAGACTGATCTTGGCGCCACCCTCATCGACCGGTCGGGTCGCCGGGCCACCTTGACGACCGCCGGTTCGGCCGCGCTCGTGCACGCTCGTGCCGTGTTGACATCGGTCGACGCCATGCGGCAAGCGGTCGACGACGTCAACGGGCTGGTGAGAGGCCGGCTGACTATCGGCATGGTCACAGCGTGCACTGTCGCCCCGCTGTTCGAAATCCTCGCTGCGTTCCATCACGCGCACCCGGGAATCGAGGTCACGCTGGCCGAGGACGACTCCGATCGTCTGATTCAACGAGTTCGCTCCGGTGAGGTCCACCTGGCGTTGGTCGGAGCCGCCGGCGCTCCGCCGTCGGGGTTGGACGCACTCGTCCTCGTCAGCGAACATCTCGTTGCGGCCGTCCCGTTCGACCACCCTCTGGTCAAACGGCGCCGGATCTCCCTCGCCGACATCAGCGACTACCCCATCGTGAGCATGCCGGAGGGAACCGGGGTTCGCGCTGTGTTCGACCAAGACTGCGCCCGCAAGGGCATACGTCACAACATCGCCCTCCAGGCCAGCGCGCCCGGGACCGTCGCCGACCTCGCCGCCCGTGGCCTCGGCATCGCCATCCTCACCGAGTCGATGGCCGCCAACCACACCGACCGCTTGAAAGCGCTGCCCATCCGTGACTCGACAACTCTCGCCATCCTGGCCTTCATCTGGGCCGCAACCGACACGCCCGCTCTGCGAGAGCTCCTCCGGCATATCCGCCAGTTCGTGACCACTGGCACAGATACGAGCAAGAGGGTCGCGCCGGCTTGACCAACGGCAATGGCGCCGCCCTGACACGCACCTTCGTGCGGGCTCGCGAGTCCTTCCTGGAGCCTCGTCTCCGGCCGTGGGTCACGGTCGTCCGGATGCGGCAACGGAGTTCGGCTCGGCGCCAGCTCTCAGGAGTGGCGCAGCAGTTGGTACCCGGGGCCGAACGTCGCGTCCTGCCTCAATCGGAGCCGGCAAGTTCGAAGAACGCCCGAGCCATGTCGGCCACCATGGTGGGCCTGACCCGCTTTGACGGACACATTTGTTAGGCCGAGCACACAGCGGCCTGTTCGGATTCGTAGTCTGCCGGACTCCGGTTGCCGAGCGTCGAGTGGCGGCGCTCCCGGTTGTAGAAGACCTCGATGTACTCGAAGATGGCGCTCCTCGCCGCCGCCCGGGTCGGCCAGTTGTGGCGGTAAAGGAGGTCGAACCTAAGCGTCGAGAAGAAGCTCTCGGCCACCGTGTTGTCCCAGCAGTTGAAGGCCGCAACTCCGCATCCGAAGGCGAGTGTCCGCCGCTGACCGGTCACGGGCTTGTCTGGGCGATACCGGTGGCGTTGCTCGTGGCGCAACTGCCGTGGCGCCACCGTGCGGTCGTGCGATAACACATCCGGTTTACAGATATAGCTGGAAACTGGTATTCTGTTCGCATGAACCACACTGAGGTCGTGTGGCGCGAGTTGCTCGCCCAGGAGGAGTCGCTCGGCCGCCGGCGCTACCCGAACCTCGCCTCCGTCGCCGCCGAGCTGGGTCTCCCCATGTCCACGGTGCACCGCGCCCTGCAGCGGCCGATGGCGATCGGCGCTGTGACCCGCCGGCCGGGCGGTGGCTTCAGCCTGGTCGACCCCCTGCGCCTGCTCCTGCTCTGGGCTGGCCGTCGCGACATGGCCAGTGACCTGGCGATCCGGCGCGAGATCGGGGCCCCAGCCACCGAGGTGGAGTGTCAGCTTCCGGAGAGCTTCCTCCTGAGCGGCTTCGGGGCCGTCGTGGCGCGGCGTGGGGGCAATCGGGTTTCGGACTACGACCGGGTCGTCTGCTACGGTGACCCGGCGCGCCTACCCGATCCATGGCCTGCTGGGGAGCGAGGCGGCAGCACCGTCCTCGAGGTGCACGCGCCCGATCGATGGCTGGGCCGGTACGGGCCGGTGGTGCCGCTCTGCCAGGCGTTCGTCGATCTCTTCAACACCCCGGGCTGGCCGGCCGCTCGCTTCACCGACAGCCTCATCGGGGAGCTCACGCGTGCCGCCTGAGTTCTACCCTCCCGAGCTGACGCAACTCAGCGAGCGGACTCTTGGCGAGGTCCTGGCCGTCGTCCCGGAGGCCATTCTCATCGGTGGGTGGGCCAGCCACTTTCGGGCGGGGGCGCCCCGAAGCCACGACATCGACCTCGTCCTGCAGCCTCATGAGCTGGAGATTCTGGCTGCCCGCTGGCTGGTGACCAAGACGATCCACCTGGGCACGAAGTGGCGTTCGGAGGTCAACGGTATCCACGTCGACCTCTACGTCCCTCACCAGTCGACTCTGGGCACGCGGCTGCAGCTGCCGGTGAGCGCTCTCCCTTCCCACGCGGTCAGCCTGGAGGGGCGGCGTGTGCTGGACGCGCCAGCTCACCTGGCGACCAAGCTCGCCGCTCTCCTCGACCGTCCCGACACCTTGCCCGGGGAGAAGGATCGTGAGGAGGTGTGGCTGCTCCTGCGGAGCGAGGCGCCGGATCCCGGCCAACTCGCCGCGGTCCTCGGCGCGTCAGCACTCGAGGGATCGGCTCTCACCCCTGCGGTCGATGAGGCGCTTGGCTACCTCCGCGACCTCCCTCTCTCGAGGCCGGAACGCGCGTGGCTCCGAGCCACCTCTGCGCACCTCGGCGCGGCGGTGGCCGAGCTAAGGGGTGCCGACCGGACGGCCGCCCTTGTCGAGCCCCCACCGGTGGCTCGCGCCAGCGGGTCCCAGGCGGTACACGGCAAGCGGGATAGGGACCGCAAGGCGGACGAGCACCGGGCACGGCACGAGTCCCCGCAGCATCGGGGTCCGAGCGCCAGGCTGTAGCGGGAGGAGCAGCCACCGTATTGCTTCCGGAACTGTTCCTGACCTTTCAAGCAAGTGGCGGCTGGGAGCACGGACAGCGAAGCAAGTGGTCCAAGCGAATTCACGATGGCCTATGCGAGCGACGAAAGTCGAGAGCACTTGCTTTGGGAGCAAGAGGTCCCCAGTTCGAGTCTGGGCGCCCCGACCAGCGGGTCAGCTGACGGTCGGTTTTGAATTCGCCTGCAGGCCTTGCTTTGGTTATGGCCGGGTCCGACCAGGGATCACGGGTGCAGAAGCAAGTGCTGCTCTAGAGCACGATGTGCGAAGCAAGCGCTCTATCATCGCGCCACTCGCCGGCCAGGGGTCGCATCGGTGATCTGGAGCAGCTCTCAGGCGCGCGGTAGCGGTCTGAGAAGGTCCAGGAACGCGGCCGGCGAGAGCACAGGCGGCACCACCGTCCGCAGGCTGGTGAGGTCCTTGTCGCCGGAAACGAGGTGGTCGACGTTGGCGGCCCGGGCCACGGCGACCAGGTAGTCGTCGCCGGGATCACGGGTGACCCCCTCGGCGACCACCGGGTTCTCCACGGTGATGGCACCCCGGCGGATGACGTCGACGAACTCGTCGACCTCGTCCGGTGTCACCAGATCACGAAACTTCGGGCGGCGAAGGACGCCTTCCAGCTCCTCGATCAGATGGGGGCAGGCCACCAACTCGAACTCGCCGCTGAGCCAGAGGAGGTAGAGGCGAGCCGGCGTGCCGCGGGGGGAGAGGAGGGCGGAAATGAGCACGCCGGGGTCGAGGACGACCCGGAGAGCCCTAGCCGGCGGTGCCGCCACCGGCCTCCCGACGCATCGCTCGGAGCTCACCGTAGGCGAGCGCTGCCGCTCCTTCGTCCGTGAGCTGGCTTCGCTCCCAGACCCGTTCGACCGCGGCTAGACCAAGGAAACTGCGCAGCGCAGCGTTCACGATCTCGTACTCGTGCTGACCCGTGCGGGCTGCGAACACCCTCGAGGCGCGCAAGACGTCCTCATCGAGATAAACGGTGGTCTTGCGTCGAGCCATCGCCATGAGCCCATTCTGACGGCTTCACGGCTATACGTCAATACGGCTGGGCACCGTCGAGCGAGCAAAGGCCGCGGTCAGGACGGCGGGGAGGGGGGCGAGAGGCGGGGACTCAGCGCTTTCCAGCTGCGGCCCCCGTCGTCTGTCTCCACAAGGTAGCTGGCGCCTTCGCCGAACTGGTTGGGAGCGGTGGAAGCCCACCCCGTCCCAACGGTGAGGAAGTCGAGGTCCACCCCGACGTAGGGGAAGGCGGACAGCATCGACCAGGTGCTTCCCCCGTCGCCGGTGACATAGAGGTCGGGAGCGGCGGCGGTGGTGCCGTGGGAAGAGAACATGGACAGCCAGCCGTGGTGCGAGTCCACGAAGTCGCAGCTGAACGCCGGCCCCGAACCGGAGTAGCGGAGCGACCACGTCTGCCCGCCGTCGGTGGTGGCGAAAAGTCCCACGCTGACGGGCGACTCCCCCGGATCCTCGGTGAGCAAGGTGCCGTCCTCCGCCGAGGTGAAGGTGGGAGGGGAGGACTTCTCCCCCCAGGGGCTTCCCGGGATGGGCGCGAGCGGCTGGTACGTCCAGCTGAGCCCTCCGTCGTGGCTGACGTAAAGGGGTGGCGGGCCGCTCGAGCAGGTCCCGGTCAGCCAGCCGGTGGTGGCGCTGATGAAGGCTGCGGTGAGCTGGACGCAGCCGACCGGGGGCGGTCCCGTCTGCCGAGCGTCCGCCGGGCCCGTCGTGCCGACGACGGCGATCTGGCTCCAGCGGGCGCCGCCATCCACGGTGTCGTAGAGCGCGGTGCCGGTGACCCCGGGGTCGTCCTGGAGCTGGGAGAACCAGCCATGGAGAGGATCCACGAAGTCGAGCGCCCCGACGAGCCCGGGGGAGAAGCCGAGCACCGCGAAGCTTCCCGCGGGGCTCCAGGTGGCGCCCCCGTCGCTGGTCGACCACGACTGGATCGTGGTCTGCCCGTTGGCGTTGACAGGGACGGTCAGCGCCTGCGCCGTCTCGGCGTCGACGTACGAAACGGCGATGACCGTCTCCGGCGTGAGCGGTGAGGCAACGCTCCAGCGCAGCACCCCCTGGGTGGTATGGAGGACCGCCGCGTCGTCGATGCGCTGAGCCCACCCGGTGGTGCGGCTGAACATGCGCAGATTTCCGATGGCGTCGGCGGGGGTTTGGGCCGGGATGGGGGCGGATGCCCTCGTCACGGGTGTGGGTGCAGCCGGCGGCTGCCCGTGGAGGGCGAGGGCACTCCAGGCTCCGGACACCGCCAGCACGAGTGCCAGACCGATGGCCAGGGGCAGCCGCGATCTGCGTTTGACCGGGGTTTCGACGCCCGAGGAGACGGCTGCCGACGGTGCCGCGCCGGGCGGGCTCCAGCCCCCGCTCGGGAAGCCCGTCCGGCCGCTCCGCTCTCGCCTCAGCCGCCGGACCGGATGCAGCGCGTCATCAGGGCGAGGCGCCTGATCACTCTCCATCTCACCAGACTAGCTGATGGGTTCTCATCCCGCTGCGGGAGTTCACGCTGATGAGCGCCGCTCCGGCATTGCAGCCGCAGTACTCGCGGATCGCAAACCGCGTGGGCACCAGGTGGAGGCCGGTCGCGGGCCCATGCCCCGCGATGATGTCGAGGAGTGTCGTGCCAGCAATGCGCCCCGCCCCTTCACAACGGCGAAGGTGATCGTCGGTGACAATCCCGCGAGAGAGTCCGAAGCCTTCAGCTGGGCGAAGGTCGAGGAGCTTGTTCGGCGGTGGGCCGACGAAGTCAAGCGCGACGTCGACACGCCCGACCTCTGGGCCGACCTTGAACGTGACGGGGAGATCCTCACCGGGGCTCGCTTCGTTGATGTCGACAACACGCCATTCACATTGGATGAGCAAGCTGAGATAGCCGTGCGGCTCCGAGAGATTATCGAGTTCGCGAAGACACCTACGCGCTGTCCAGTGCGCAGGTGGTGGAGTTTGAGGCGAAGTTCGACGCCGCCAAAACAGCCGCTGGTCGCATCGGCCGGAAAGATTGGTTGCTTCTGTTCTTCGGCGTCATGTTTACCGTGATCGTCGGGAGTCTTCTGCCCCCAGAGGCGGTAGCGGGCGAAGCTGGGTCGCCAGTGCTCCTCGAGGATGGTCCGCTGGATTCGCTCCACGCAGCCCTTGGTCTGGGACCGACCGGCGCGGATAAAGCGCTGCTGCGCGCCGGTGGCCTGGACTGACCGGCGGAACTCCTGGGAGCGAAACTCCGAGCCAGTTTTCATGAACGTTCACACCAGGGCCTTACGGCGAAGGAGGCTCTGACAGCTCTGCCCACCCATCGAGCGGCAGAGCCGGCGCTGATTCATATGCAGGCGCGGAGCCGACCCGCCCGCCCAGTAACGCGAGCGACAGGTTGGCGGCGGACGATATACCACGCGTCCTCGGACGCTGGACAGAGCAGGGTCGCGGAGGCGGCCGCCAGGACGGAGGACGGCAGTGGCGGCGGCTCCGAAGGGACGATGTCGCGCGGCGGCGAGCCGTCTCCCCCCCTTCCCGCTCCGCGGCCGTGTCTGGCTGATCGGGCCCCTCGCCCTGTACTCCGTTCTCCGCATCCCCTCGTTCCTCGAGCCCCACTGGTACACGGACGAGGCCGGCTACGTCACGACGACTCGTGCGCTCCTCGAGGGCAAGGTCCTCTACTCCCAGATCTGGACCAACAAGCCGCCCCTTCAGATCTGGACGGTCGCCGCCGTCATCCGCTTCCTCGGAACCAGCGAAGCGGCCCTCCACACCCTCACCTTCCTGACCGGCGTGCTCACCCTGCTGGCCATCGCCTACGCCGGGGACCGCCTCCTCGGCCGCCGGCGCGCCGTGGTCGCCCTGGTCCTCGCCGCGGTCATGCTCGGCACCCCCCTGCTCGACGCCGAGCTGATCCTCCCCGAGAGCCTGCTCATCGCCCCCATGGCATGGGCGGGGGCGCTCTTACTCACCCGGGTCGCCGCCCCGGACACCCGCCGATGGCCGCTCTGGCCGGTCGCGGTGGGCGCGCTGGCGGCGGTGGGGATTGCCTACCAGCAGACGGCGCTTGCCGATGCCTGCGCCTTCGGCCTGATCCTGGCGACTGCGGGTCGGGCCAGCTGGCGCCGGGTCGCGGTGTACGTCGCCACCGTTGCCTGCCTCACCGTGGCCTGGCTGATCCCCGCCATCGTCAGCGCGGGAGGGGGGAAGGTCGCCTACGCCCTGGTCGGATACTGGGTCCCGTGCATCCAGGCGCAGGTACTGGGTGCCGGTCATTGGAGCCTGCCGATCCCGATCCCGATCAGCGCCGTCTTTGCGCTCGTCGTGCTGGCCGTGGTCGTGTCCGGGGCCTGGCTGCGCCGCCGGGACCGCGAGATCTGCTGGGCTCTCTGGGTCTGGGCCGCAGTGGCCCTCCTCGTGCCGGCAGTGGCCGGGGAGCCCTATCCCCATTACCTGCTGCCCTCGCTGGTCCCGACCGCACTGGCCGTCAGCAGCCTTGGCGTGAGCCTGCGGCTGCCGGCCGGAGCCCCGAGCTCGCGGCGCCTCGCCGACGCCGGTCTCATCGCCGCCGCCGGCCTCGCCCTGGTGGGAGCCGCCCCGACCGGCCTGGACTGGTCCCCGGTCTTGGCGGTTGGCAATCACAACCTCGCCACCTACTACGCCGGTGCCTTCGCGACGCTGACCCGCGGGCAGTCACTCACGTCCTATCAGGATCAGTTCGACTACCGGGTCTCCGAGGACCGTGCGGTGGCGGTGTGGGTCAAGGCTCACGGGCTGGACGGCAGCTCGGCGGTGGTCTGGTCGGCGGACGCCTGGCTCTATGAGCTAAACGATCTCCAGCTGCTCCTACCGACGCCACCCATCTACAACGACGAGGTCCTCCTCGGCAACGACGGGCCGGTGGCTCAGAAGGTCGCCGACCTCGATCCGGAGATTGTCATCACCGAGGGCTCGGCCAGGCGGGCCGACCCGGAGATCAACTCGGTTCTGAACGACGCCTATCAGGAGGTCGACGAGTCGGGCTCGGAGATCGTCTGGCTGCGCGATGACATGGTCGCCTCTGTTATGGACCCCTCCGGAATCGGCTGACTGTCTTGCGCGAGCCTCGCGCCCCGAGGCCGACCCCGAAGCGCTATCCGGACTGGTGGCTATCCAGGATGAGATCCCAACCCGACCGGTGGCCGAGCCAGCCGTGTCCATAAGTCCCTCGGTGATCGCTCAAAGATCATCTGCCGTCAGGGCGGTGGCGGCTCGCCTTCCGGCTCCACGCGGCCACCACGGAGCACGCACCGATGATGCGCCGAGCACCGCCAGTTCCCGTGCTCGTTGAGCAATGAAAGCTTCATGAACGTTAACACCAGGACCTGACGACGAAGGAGGCTCTGACCACTCTGCCCGTCCATCGAGCGGGCCCGCGCCGGCGCGATTCATATGCAGGCCGGGAGCCGACCTGCCCGCCCGGTAACGTGGGCGAAAGGTTAGCTGCGGACGATATCGCGATCCGACAGCAGGGTGGTCCACAGGAGCACAGGCTTGTACTTTCGTTATCTCGGACGCGAACTCCGGCGCCGCGCGCGCTCCGCCGCCCTGGTGGCCATCGGCCTCGCACTCGGGGTGGGCCTCGTCGTCACCGTCACGTCGTACGCCTCTGGCATCAAGGACGCCCAGGGCCAGGTGCTCTCCTCTCTCTATGGAGTGGGCACCGACCTCACCGTCACCAAGCCGGCGACCGCCGGAACTGGGGGCGGGTTCCGCTTCAGCGGCACTCCGCCGAGCAGCGCCCAGGCGGGACAGAGCTTCGCCCAGGACAACCTGACCTCTGCTGGTGGCCTGACCACCATCGCCGCCAGCGACGTGAGCTCGATCTCGAACCTCAAGGGCGTCGCCGGCGCGACCGGCGCGCTGGCGCTCAACTCCGTCCACATCACCGGGACCTTCAGCGGCTTCGGCCCGGGAGCCAGCGCCACCCCGACGCCCACGCCCACGCCCACGGCGACAGCCTCGGCCAGCCCCAGCTCCTCCGGCAGCGGGTTCGGAATCTCCACCTTCAGCGTGGATGGGATCGACCCCAGCGAGCCGGGCCTGGGCCTGCTCAGCGGGCCCAACATCTCCTCGGGGGCGTCGGTGGTCAGCCAATGGTTCACCGACGTCCAGTCGGGGGGTAGCTCGGACCAGACCCTCGCCCTGGTGAGCAGCGCGTACGCCAAGCAGAACTCGCTCAAGGCCGGTTCCACCATCACCATCTCCAGCAGCAGCTCCAGCACCACCTTCACGGTGCTCGGGGTGATCTCGGTCACCGAAACCGACGGGGCGGACATCTACATTCCCCTGAGCGAGGCCCAGTCGCTGACCGGCGATACCAATGACGTCAACACCATCTACGTCACCGCCGACACAGCCAACGACATCTCGGCGGTGCAGACCGAGATCCAGAAGGCGCTTCCGTCGGTCACTGTGACGAGCGCCTCGAATGAGGCCAGCAACATCTCGGGCTCGCTCAGCACCGCCTCCAACCTGGCCAACTCGTTGGGGCTCGGGCTCTCCATCGCCGTGCTGCTGGCCGCCTTCGTCCTGGCGGTGCTGCTCACCATCGCCTCAGTCACCCGCCGGGTGCGGGAGTTCGGGACCCTCAAGGCGATCGGCTGGCACAGCCGCCGGATCGTCGGCCAGGTGATGGGTGAGACGCTGGTCCAGGGCATCGTGGGCGGGGCGGTCGGCATCGGGCTCGGCGTGCTCGGGGCCTTCGTGGTCACCAAGATCTCGGGGCCACTGACGGCCACGGTCGGGGCGACCGGGCTGGGCAGCTCGGCTCCCTCGGGCGTCAGCGGCGGGGGCGGTTTCCCAGGCGGTGGCGGCGGCGGCTTCTTCGGAGGCTCCTCTCCCGGGGCATTCTCGAGCGCTCCTGCCGGATTCGCGCGCACCTTCGCCACGGGCAACCACACCGTGACCCTGCATCCGACCGCTCCGCTCAGCCTCGAGGTGATCGTCGTGGCGGTTGGTCTGGCCATCGTGGGGGCGATCATCGCCGGAGCCATCGGCGGCTGGCGGGCCGCCCGCCTGCAGCCCGCCGTCGCCCTCCGGCGCACCGAATAGGGTGGGCGGCGACGTGCCGAGTAGTCCGCTGACCCTGATCACACCCGTGACACCTTCGGCCCTGGCCGCAGCGCCGGCCCCCGCCATGCCTCCGGCTCCAACCGGAGCCCAGGATGCCCCCTACGTGGAGACCCGTCATGTATGAACTCAAGAAGCTCTCTCGGGTTTACCCCAAGGGAAGAGGCAAGGTCGCCGCCCTGAACGGTGTGGACCTCGACATCCCGGACGGCGAGTTCATGACCGTCCAGGGGCTGACTGGGCATGGCAAGACCACCTTCCTGCTCATGCTCGGCGCCCTGGACAAGCCGACCTCCGGGAAGATCCTCTTCGACGGCAAGGACCTGGGGGCGATGCCCGAGTCCCAGCTCGTCGACGTGCGCGCCCAGAACTTCGGCTTCATCTTCCAGAACTACAACCTGCTGCCCACCCTCACCGCCGAGGAGAACGTCGAGGCGGCCCTGGTACCGCTCGGCATCCCGACCGCGGAGCGGCGCTCCCGCTCGGTGGCCGCCCTCACCGAGGTGGGGCTGGGCGACCGTGTCGGCCACTTCCCGTCGGAGATGTCGGGTGGCGAGCAGCAGCGGGTCGCCATCGCCCGAGCGCTCGTCAAGGAACCAAAGGTGATCCTCGCCGACGAGCCGACCGGCAATCTCGACGAGGTGACCAGCCTGGAGATCGTCGGGCTGATGGAGAAACTCTGGAAGCAGCGCGGCATGACCCTCGTCTTGGTCACCCACGACACCAAGGTGGCGCGCCGGGCTCCGCGCACCGCGGTCATCACCAAGGGCAAGCTCACCATGCGGGATAACCGAGCCCCCAACGTCACCGGCGCGGGCCCGACCATGGCGGCCAGGCCGAGCGTCTGACCCCGCCGCGCTGAGCCACCACCGACCCGATACTGCAGGCCAGGGCTGGCCCGGAACGACGCTGGATCAGCGAGGTCAGTCACCTCTCCGGCCGCTCGCGAACGATCCTCGGCTGGTCATCACTGCCTTTGGTCGGCGCCGAGGGCCTGGCTATCCTGACTGCCTCGGCGGCGTGACGATCCGCCCGTAGCGACGCCCGCGCGACCAGCTCGCTCGCGAAGACACGTAGAGGTTGTTCCGTACTGACAGCGACACGCGAGCACCTCATCGGTCCTACTACCCGCCCTATTGCTTCCGGAACTGCTCCTGACCCTCGAAGCAAGTGCTGGCCTGAAGCACGGTTGGCGAAGCAAGTGGTCCAAGCGAATTCGAGAAACCCTATGCGAGCGACGAAAGTTGAAAGCACTTGCTTTGGGAGCAAGAGGTCCCCAGTTCGAGTCTGGGCGCCCCGACCAGCTGGTCAGCTAACGGTCAGTTTTGAGTTCACCGGGAGCACTTGCTTTGGTGTTGGCCGGGCTCGGCCGAGACCCGGGGTGCAGAAGCAAGTGTTGCTCCGGACCACCACTTCAGAAGCAAGTTCTCTATCACCACCGCACCGGCACGCCAGGGGTCTGATCGCCGCCCTGGAGCCGCCCTCAGGAGCGCGGTACCCCTTAGAGAAGGTCCAGGAACGCGGCCGGCGAGAGCACCGGCGGCACCACCGTCGCGAGGCTGGTGAGGTCCTTGTCCCCGGACACCAGGTGGTCGACGTCAGTGGCCTGGGCCAGGGCGATCAGGTAGTGCGCTCGGCCCTAGAAGTCTCGTTCTCTATCGTCATGTTCGTCGTCTTGGCTGTTCCCCCGAGGCCAAGGGCATCGGTTCAACGCTCGCGGTCACGGCGTCAGCCGGCGGACCAGAACGCAGCGGCGGCGAACTGCTCGAAACTGCGCGGCGGCCGCCCAGTGACGCGCTTGACGTCGGGCGTCACCCTGTCCTCAGCGCCCGCGGCGATGACCGCGTCGAGCTCGGCCAGTGCCTGCGCGAACGGCAGCGGGTAGGTGCGGGCGAGCCGCTCGACCAGCTCAGCCGGCGTCACCGACTCGAAGGCCACGGGACGACCACGAGCCGCGCCGACGACCTGGGCTACGCGCCGGTAGCTCAGCGCCTCGGGCCCGGTCAGGACCAGCTCGGTCGCCGGCCTCTTCTCGTCGAGCAGCGCGTGCACGGCGACGGCGGCTATGTCGTCAGCGTCGACGAAGCCGACTCGTCCCTCGCCGGTGGCGGTCACGATGCGGTCCTCGTCGCGGACCATCCGAGCCAGGTAGTGCTTACCGGTCACGTTCTGCATGAACCATGAGGGCCGCAACACCACGAAGTCGTCGGGGCCGCCCTCGGCGAGAGCCTGATGCACGGCGCCGACACCCGGGCCGCCCATCGGGAAGACCGAGTTGCCGAGCAGCACCAGCCGTTCGACGCCGTTGCGGCGGGCCAGCTCGATGAACGGCACCATCAAAGGCGCGACGACGAGGCCAGCGGGCGGGACGAGGTAGGCACGATCGCAGCCTTCGAGCGCCGCCGGCCAGGTGCCGCGATCGTGCCAATCGAAGTCGACGTCACTGCCGTGCCGGCTAGCGGTACGCACTTCGGCCCCGGCCGAGCGCGCTCCCGCGGCTACGCGCGACCCAGTCGTCCCGGTGGCGCCCGTGACGAGCGCTCGAAAGCCGCTCATGACGCCTCGGCCGGGCCAGCCCGGTCGCTCAACGCGCCCGGGTTCCAATACTCACGGTACGACACGACCTGCCCACCGGCCGAACGGACGACGACAACGTAGCGTCTCGCGTAGGCCCTACCGCTATCAAGCATTCGAAGGCTGATCGTCATTTCCGCCACGATCGTCCCGGCCACGTCGGTCTCGTACACAACCAGGTCGCTGATCTCATCGTAGGCGGCGCGTGCGAGCAGCGGCTCCAGGTAGCGGCGAAGGTCCTCGCGTCCGCGCACCCGCTGCGGCCGGCCGGGCGGGGCGAAGGGGAACTCGACCTCGACATCTTCGCTGCACAGGTCGAGGTAACCGCCGAGGTCACCGCCGGCGAGGCGCTCCAAGCCCGCTCGGAACAGCTCTGCAGTCTCCGACATACCGCCCTCTTTGTTGTTTGCGATCCGGACCGACAGCCCGGTTGGCAAACTATACTATGCGGACCGGCAGTCCGCTAGGTAAAGGAGGCTCCACGACGTGACGCGCGCCGAGCGATCTGACGCCGCGCGCAACCGTGCCGCCGTGCTCGCCGCCGCCGACGAGCTGTTCGCAACGGTGCCGGAGCCAGCACGGTTGTCCATGGACGACGTGGCAGCAGCCGCCGGCGTGGGCAAGGGCACGTTGTTCCGCGCCTTCGGCAACCGGGCCGGGCTCCTCCAGGCCCTATGGCAGCGTAGGTACGAGCCTCTCCGTTACGCGATCGAAAGCGGGCCGCCGCCCCTCGGCCCGGAGACCGACCCGCGCCAGCGCATCGCGGCCATTCTCGACGCCATCCTCGTTGTCAAGCTCGACAACCGCCATTTGACCCTCGCGGTCGAAGAACGTTCCGGGGGCACGAGCCTTTACGAGCAGCCGCAGTACCAACTGGTGCACCAGCTGCTGTGCGACCTGGTGCGCGCCGCCGGGGGCGGCGGCGACAGCGAACTGCTCGCGCACCTGCTGCTCGCGGCGGTTCGAGCCGACCTTCTCAACCACCTCGCCAGCCGCCGGGGGATCTCCCGCCGCCGCTTGCGCGCTGCCCTCGCCAGCGCGGTCGATCTCGTCCTGGAGGCCGCTGATGCCTCGCCGCCATCAGATTAAGGGTGGCCCCGTCGTCATGAGAGGCTTGTTGGTCCCTTCCATCGACGTCCACCAGCTGCGAAGCAAGTTCAGCAGTTGACCTCGTGACCGCCTATGCGAGTGACGAAGGTCGAATGCGCTTGCTTTGGGCGCAAGAGGTCCCCAGTTCGAGTCTGGGCGCCCCGACCAGCGGGTCAGCTGACGGTCAGTTTTGAATTCGCCTGGTGCACTTGCTTGGGTTCTTGGTGGGCCCGCGCCGGGCACCCGGAGTGCAGAGGCAAGTGCTGCTCCGGGCCACCATGTCAGAAGCAAGCGCTCTGTCTAAATGCACTGGCGGGCCAAAGGGGTCCCATGGGTACCCTGGAGCAACCCTCAGGCGCGCGCGGCAGCGGTCAGAGAAGGTCCAGGAACGCCACCGGCAACTCGCCGTGGACGTGCGCGGCGGCGCAGGGAAGACCCGCGAAGACCATGGCCTCGAGCGCCCACCAGCGCCGCGTCACTGCTGCGGGCATGGCGGCGTCATCCACTTGAGAGTCGAGGTGCTCCAATGCATCTATGGACTGAAGCCCGCCGCCGCCGTGCGGTAGGGACGGAAGAAGGCGCGCAGCTCCTCCGCGTAGAGCTCGGGCTCCTCGAACGGCGCGAAGTGCCCGCCACGAGGAGGCTCGGTTACGCGGACGGCGTTCGTCGTGCGCTCGAGCCATGCCCGCGGCGGGCGGACAATGTCGCCGCGGAAGAGCGAGAAGCCGGACGGTACCTCGACCCGGCGGGCGTGTTGCGCGGGCGGAATCGCGGCGTTCGCGCGGTACATGCGCATCGAGGAGCCGATCGTCCCCGTGAGCCAGTAGAGCGTGACGTTCGTGAGAATCTCGTCCTTCGTGAAGCGCCGCTCGACGTCCCCGTCGCAGTCGCTCCACGCCCGGAGCTTCTCGACGATCCAGGCGGCGAGCCCGGCGGGCGAGTCGGTGAGCCCGAAGGCGGCGGTCTGGGGCTTCGTGCGGTGCATGGCGGCGTAGGCGCCCTCGGTGGCACCCCAGGCCGCCGCGCCCTCGATCCAGGCGCGCTCCTCGGGCGCGAGGTCCGCCGGGTCGCCCGTGAACACCGGGATACCCGCGTCGGTGCGGTGGACGGCCACTACCCGGTTGGGGTGGTCGAGCCCGAGGTAGCGGCTCACATGGCTGCCCATGTCGCCGCCCGCTGCGCCAAACCGCGCGTAGCCGAGGACCCGCATGAGCTCGGCCCATAGGCCGGCGACGGCGATCGAGTCGAGGGGCGGGCCGATGGGGTGGTCGGAGTAGCCAAAGCCCGGCATGTCGGGCACGACCACGTCGAACGCGTCGGCGGGGTCGGCGCCGTGGGCGCCGGGGTCGGTGAGGAGTGGGACGACCTTCGCGTAGCGCCAGAAGGAGTCTGGCCAGCCGTGGCTCAGGACCAGCGGCAGGACGGGCCCGGCTGGCGCGGCGGCCCGGACGTGCACGAAGTGAATCCCGAGGCCGCCGAGCCGGACGCGGAACCGGGGGAGCCGGGCGAGCGCCGCCTCCTGAGCCGGCCAGTCGAACCCGTCCGTCCAGTAGGCGACGAGCTCACGGAGGTAGTCGAGATCCGTGCCGAGCGACCACCCTGCGTCCGCGGGCGCATCCGGCCAGCGCGTCGCGCGCAACCGCACGCGGAGGTCCTCGAGCGCCCCGGGAGGGGTCTGCGAAAAGAACGGCTCGGGGCGGGGCGGGAGGTCCAGGACAGGATTCATCTTACCGGCTTACCGGCCGCGCCGGCGGGTTGGCGGGGGCAGCGTCGTATTGCTTCCGGAACTGCTCCTGACCCTTGAAGCAAGTGCTGGCCGAAGGCACGGATGGCGAAGCAAGTAGCCGAAGCGAATTCGAGAAGGCCTATGCGAACGACAAAACCAGAAGGCGCTTGCTTTGGGCGCAAGAAGTCCCCAGTTCGAGTCTGGGCCCCCCGACCAGCGGGTCAGCTAACGGTCAGTTTTGAATGCTCGTGGCCCGCACTGGTCAGCACGAGTACGAGATCGTGAACGCCGCCCTGCGCAGCCTCCTTGGCCTGACCCGGGCTCGCCCCAGCCCTCAGGGCTTTGGCGGTCGCTCCGCGGGCTGGGAGCCAGCGATGTTGCTGAGTAGCGCGCAGGCGCGGGCGATCGCGTTCTGATCCTCGGGGCTGAGTGCTTGTAGTTGGGCGTCCAGCCAGGTATTGCGTTGGATGCGGGCGGCGAGGGCGAGCTCGGCGCCCTCGGGAGTGGTGCTGAACAGCACTTTCCGGCGGTCGTTCAGATCGGGAGTGCGGATCGCGTAGCCGGCCGAGGTCAGCCGGTTCACGGTCTGACTCATCGAGGCGGGGGCGACATGGCCCTGTTCGCTGAGCTCGGTCAGGGTGTGCGGGCCGTTCTTGTGCAGCCAGGTGAGGACGTCGAGCGCCGTGTCTCCGAGGGTGCCCTCTGGCCGTTCGCTGCGGAACCGGCGGTAGAGCCGACCGACCGCCGACCGTACTTGGCCGCCGAGACCGGCCTCTTCGGCGGTGCCGGATTGTTCGCGGCTTGCATTTGTCTCCATGGGTCGTTAGCATACCTAAAAGTCTGTCTTTAGTATACCTAAGCACCGAGGAAACCGAGATCGCCTGATGCGTCTCAATCGGAGCGCCCCATGACATCCGCTATCCCCGCCGGCGAATCGACCGTGAGGGGCAAGCCGTTCTCGTGGCGGTTTACCACCCCGCTCTTCATCGGGGCGGCCTTGAACGCGGTCAACACTTCCATGATCGCCACTGCGCTCGTGCCGATCGCGACCGGCCTGCACGTCTCGGTCGGGCAGACCGTTTCCCTGGTCACTGCCCTGTACCTGGCCAGTGCGATCGCCCAGCCCACGGCAGGGAAAGTCGCGGAGGTCTTCGGTGCCCGCCGCGTCTTCCTCGTCGGGATCGTACTGGTGGTGCTCGGGGGTGTCCTCGGCGGGGTGGCGCAGAACCTCCTCATGCTGCTGATCGCCCGGGTGCTGATCGGGTTGGGCAGCTCCTGCCCCTACCCGGCGGCGATGATGCTGATCCAGCGGCGCGCCAAAGCTGCCGGGATGGAAAAACCGCCCGGGGGCGTGCTGGGCGGTCTGCCGATCGCCGGCATGGCGACCGCTTCTCTTGGCCTGCCGATTGGTGGAGTGCTCGTCGAGGCTGCCGGGTGGCGCTGGGTGTTCCTCGTCAACGTTCCCGTGGCGCTCATCGCCCTGGCCGCAGCGCTGATCTGGATCCCACGCGACCCCGCACAGCAGACCCCGAAATACGCCCGCGATGTTCTCTCCCGCATCGACCTGACCGGCATCATCGGCTTCGCCCTGGCGATGACCGCACTGCTCTCGTTCCTGTTCTCAATCCCGGAACCGAACTGGACCATGCTGGGCGCGGCCGTGGTCCTGTTCGTCGCCCTGACCCTGTGGGAACTGCGCGCCAAGCACCCGTTCGTCGACGTGCGGCTGCTCGTCCGCAACGCGGCGCTGACCCGGACGTACCTGCGCTACGCCTTGGTTGCCCTGTGCGTGTATGTCGTCCTTTACGGCATCACCCAATGGTTGGAGGCCGGACGCCATCTGTCCGCGCTCGGCGCCGGATTGCTCCTGCTGCCGATGAGCGTGATCTCCGGCGTGGTCGTCGTACCGATCTCCAGGCGTAATCTAATTCGCGGCCCTGTTATCGTCGCCGCCCTGGCCAGCCTGGTGGGGTCCGCGGGCGTGCTGTTCCTGGCCTCGGACACCAACATCGTCTGGATCGTTCTGATCACCCTGGTCTTCGGCGTCGCACTCGGTACCACCGCCAGCGGCAACCAGACCGCCCTCTACACCCAGGCCCCACGCGAGCAACTCGGCGTCGCATCCGGACTGTTCCGCACCTTCGGCTACGTCGGCTCCATCGCCTCCTCTGCCATCACCGGCATCGTCTTCCACATAAGCGTCAGCGACAGCGGCGTCCACCTTATCGCCCTGATCATGATCGGCGTGAGCATCTTCGCCGTGGGCCTCTCGGTCTTCGACCGCAGACTCCGCAACCCCGACCTCCCCACCCTCCAGGCATA
>Ga0302157_10000796_pt1 | contig 40087 bp, 19 predicted proteins | sample I_Bog_N3_3_FD_193502 | JGI IMG/M metagenome (GOLD analysis project Ga0302157, IMG submission 193502) | Peat permafrost microbial communities from Stordalen Mire near Abisko, Sweden - I_Bog_N3_3 | ecosystem: Environmental > Terrestrial > Soil > Wetlands > Peat | place: Sweden: Abisko, Stordalen...
CGGCCGACCTCGCCGGCGTGGATCGAGTGGGACGGCAACGAGCACCTCTATATCAGCGAACTGGCGGCCGGCAACGCTCAACTGGTACGGATGGGCATCGAGGGCGGGGTTGACCATGTGGGAGCAAGCGCGGTTACGAGCTTCGGCGCGCCAGTCTTCAGCATTCCGGGCAGTGTGGGCGATGGGCGAATGGAACTGAGCCTTTCGTCGTCGGCTAATCACTCGCTGTTTGTGTTTCACGCCAGCAGCTTTGACCGCGCGACGGAGGTCTATGAGGCCAGGCCGGGAACTTCGACGGCCAAGGGATTCGAAGGTGTCACACAACTGACGCACCTGAATGACGGCGTGGAGCCGGCATGGGGCAAGTCGGTTTCGCTGGCGTGGAAGAGCGACAAGTTCACTGTGCAGGGGTGGCTGCTTTTGCCCAAGGATTACGATCCGGCGAAGAAATATCCGCTGATTGTGGAGGTGCATGGCGGCCCGGCGGCGGCTGCGGATGCGCACTGGGGCGGTGGCGGCGGGCTGAGCGCGGCGGCCTTTTCCGCGCTGGGCTACTTCGTGTTGCAGCCCAATCCGAGGGGCAGCTACGGGCAGGGCGAGGAGTTTGCGCAGGCCAATCGGAAGGACTTTGGGTACGGCGACCTGCGCGACATCCTGGCGGGCGTGGACGCGGTTCTGGCTCAATACCCGGTGGACCCGGACCGGGTGGGGATTACGGGCTGGAGCTATGGCGGGTTCATGACCATGTTTGCGGTCACGCAGACAAACCGGTTCAAAGCGGCGGTTTCAGGCGCGGGTCTGTCGAACTGGCAGAGCTACTACGGCGAGAACTCGATTGACCAGTGGATGATTCCGTACTTTGGCGCGTCGGTGTACGACGATCCGGCGGTGTACGCCAGGAGCTCGGCCATCAACTATATCAAGCAGGTGCATACACCCACGTTGGTGGTTGTAGGGGACCGGGATGGCGAGTGTCCCGCGCCCCAGTCGTACGAGTTCTGGCATGGGCTGAGGGACCAGCACGTGACTACGCAGCTTGTGGTTTATGCGAACGAGGGACACGGATTCGTCGATCCGGCGCACCGGCGGGACGTGATGGAGCGGGCGGTGGATTGGTTTGCCAAGTACATGCCGGCGCACTAACGGGCCCAGTTGGCCGTCGGAGCCTGCTCTCGGCCGTGCTTTCCAAACGGGGGCCGGTGGAGTCTATTGGAGGAGAGCTAAAAATTGGGCAGGGGAGCGTTCGCGGCAGCTTTGTGCCTGGGGCCGCTCCGTCCTGATACACTTTTCTTTGGAGATTTGTGAGCGAGTTGCGCTGACCGGCTGCATGGAAGAGCGTACTGCCGGGAGCCGGTCACTTGAGCGGATTCCACCGGCGGCAGGCCAACCATGGGGCATGTTGACGGACCGCTATAACCCATTTTTCTTTTACGGATTTAGATAGACCGTTCCGCGGTTTCAAGCAGCGGGGCGGGGAGGATTCATGCGGCGGTTTTTGACGCTTGTCAGTTTGTTATGCGTGGCCATTCCCGCGGGAATTTCGATCTCCGGTTGCACCCGCAACCCGGATGCGAACTACTGCAATGGCGCAGGTTACGGGTTGAAGATCACCGACGTGGACTACATCACGCTGACCCCTGTGGTCAGCGGTGTTTCGCTCGCCTTCGGGCAGACGCAGCAGATCGGCTCGCCGACGGCAAAGACCTGCAAGGGCACCGCGGCCAGCGTTGCTTCCTACGTCTACGGCACCACCAATAACCAGTTACTGGATATTTCGCCTTCCGGCAATATGTGCGCGGGCACCTGGAACCGCAACACCGGCGGCGGTATTGCCAATTACACCACCTGCACCAAGCCGAACCCGCTGCCCGCGACCAATGGCCTGCCTTATGCCATTGCCTACGTCACAGCATCGGCGAATTCGGTGACCTCGAATCCGGTTCAGATTTATGTGCACGAGCAGGTGACATCCGTCAGCCTTGTGACGACACCCTTGTCTGGAAGCGGGAATCAGTGTTTCTCACAAGGGCAGCAGGCCACGCTGGACGCGGAAGCCTGCTTTGTGAGCAACGGGACGCAGTATGAGCTGTGCGCGCCACCTTCAGTGGCCACAAGCGGTAACTATGCCTGCAAGGGTGGGTTGCCTCCAGGCGTGACTACGGTTCCCGATTGCACGGCTTCGATCGGCACGTTCAGCTATACCGTGGGAACGCCGAACATTGGCACCATCAGCACCAACACCACCACCAACCAGGTGAGCATCACGGCAGCGCAGCCGGGCACCACGGTGATTACCGCGCAGATTCCAGGCACGGGTTCGTCGGCCGGCTACTTCTCCACCTGCCCGCCGCAATCGATCAGCTTAACGTTTCCGAATGGCCAGAAGACCGGCACGGTTACCCAGGGCGTGACACAGAACCTGACCACTACGGTGATCGACACGGCAGGCAACCCGATCACCGGCCTTTCGCTGGTGTATCAGTCGACCGATCCGATCGATATTACCGCAGGCAGCGGCGGCGCCATCACCACCAACTTCCCCGGCGTGGCGTCGGTTTACGCCATCTGCCAGCCGGGTTCCTGCAACCCGGCGCCGATCAACGAGAACGGGTTGTACGGCACCGGACTTCCGATTTCATCGGACGCGGTGACGATCACCACTCCCGGGACGGCCAGCGACTTCGTATGGTTCGGCGCGCCCGGCCAGTCGCAGTACTTCGTTCCGGTGGAACTGCTCACTGGCACGGTGGGGTCGACAGTTCGCCTGCCGTATGTGCCTAACTCCATGGTGGAAGACAAGATCGGCAACGATCTCTACTTCGGCTCGTCACACGAGTTGATGATCTATAGCACCCTGAACAACACGCTGGCCAAGCAGGATCCGAGCGCCCCCGGCGTGGTGCTTGCGGTTTCGCCCAACGACACGACACTGCTCATCAACGACCAGCAACGGCAGCTCTTCTACATTTACAGCGCCAGCGGCGGAATTACCGGGACGTTTGGCGGCATGGGCACCGCGGCATCGTGGACTCCCGACTCGCAGACGCTGTACATTACGGACAGCTCCGCGGCGAACAACTTGCCGGCGAATGTGGCGGCGGGGATCACGAGCCACGCCGATATGTTGTATGTCTACAACCCGAGTACCGGATTTACCGCTGAAAAACTAACGGCAGCCAGTGCTGCCAATCCGGGCGCGGAAAACCTGGCGATCACCATTCCGAGCGTGGGTGCGTTTTTGAGCGGCAATCCCACCGTGGCGCACACCTGGTGCCCCATTGGCACGGTCGGCAATGAAGCCAGCATGCTGTTCTATCCGCAGGGACCAGCTCCGGACAATACGGTGAACGTGGATACCGATGTTCTGGCTGCGACTACGGATGGGAATCACATTCTGGGTGCAGCGTGGTCAGGCGGCGCCATTACGCTGTCCGACATCGACGTGACCATCCCGTCGACGCCGTCCGATCCCGGCGTGCCCATCCCGGCGTTCAACTGTCTTCCGCCGTACCCGACCGATACCTCGCTCCCGAACGGCTCTACGCTCAGTCCACTGGTGCTTGGAACGCCCTACACACAGAGCAATATCCCTGTAACGGCCTCGCAGGTCAATCAGGTGGTGCCTTCGCCGGGATCGAATCTGGCGTTCGTTACTTATAACCCCTCGGCAGGCTCCGTGGGCGCAGCTTCGCTGCCCTTTTACCTGCCGGGCCCGGCGCCACAACCAGGCAATCCGCCAACGGCAGGTGCGGTGGGATCGGTCAAGTTGACTGCAAGCGGGACCACGGTCCCAACAGCTCCAATCTTCGGCGTCTTCAGCCCGGACAGCTCTTACTTCTTCGTTTCCACAGCGGGCGACGACCTGATTCACTACATCACGATCCCCGCAAATCCGTCGATCGCTAATCCGCCTGTCGATTCGCAGCAGATTGCTCCCAGCCTGCCCGCGTGCGCACCGACTGATTTCGGCTGCGCATTTACCACCAAGGCTCCCGCGCCGGCGTCGGGAATTGTGCCTGCAACCTACATTGCGGTCAAGCCGCGCTCCACAACTTAGAGCATTTTCATCATAGCTGTACCCAATCGAGGGTCAGTCTGAACCATGCTTGTGCATTGTCTGCGGATATTTGCTGAAGGGCTTCTGTGATTGCTTGTTCGAGGGCTTGTTCAGTTCGAGCTTTGGCGGAGCGGAGCAGTTGTTTGAACTTGGACCAGGCCTTTTCGATGGGGTTCAGGTCGGGCGAGTAGGGCGGCAAGTAAAGCAGTTGCGCACCTGCTGCCTCGATCCGCTGCCGCACGCCGTCGACCTTGTGCGAACTGAGGTTGTCCATCACCACCACATCTCCTGGAGTGAGGGCCGGGCAGAGGAAATGGTCCAGGTAGGCGAGGAAGATGTCCGTATCGGTGGCTGCGGCGACGGTCATCGTAGCGATCATGCCGCCCAGGCTCATCGCGCCCAGGATGGTAACGATCTGCCAGTTTCCCTCCGGCGTCCCTTCATGGATGCGCGCCCCGCCGAGGCAGCGCGCAAAGCGACGCGTCATCGTGGTCGAGATACCGCTCTCGTCAAGGAAGACGAGCCTTTTCGGATCGATCGCGAGGATGCGCTGGTGGAACTCGGCGCGACGAATACGGTTGGCTTCGGTGTCTCGTTCGACGGCGTGGAGCGACTTTTTTTCAGCCGCAGTCCCAGCCTCGCCACCCACAGGTGCACCAGCCCCCAACTCATCGAAACGCCCTTGTCTGAACGGATACGCTCCCGCAGTTCGGCCAGAGTCAGGTCGGGCTGCGACTTGACCAAACCGAGCATGTGCGTCTTGACCGGTTCGGTCACCTTGCTCCGGATTCCATACCGCGCCTGCGCAACACGCGCCTTTTGCCCAGTCGCAGCCTGCTGCCGGCGCAGTTTGCGCACATACTCCCAACTGACGCCAAAGCGCTTGGCGAGCACACGGCAACTGCCTTCACCGCGCTCATCTGCTTCCAAGATCCTCACCCGCAAATCGTCCGAATATGCTCGTCCCATCCTCGTCATCGCGGTCACTTCACCAGAGAAACCCAGAATTACACATAGAATTGTCGATGGGTATAGATATCTTGATTCTGCTCTAGACTCATTCAACTGCAAGGGAAAGGCCGGCTATTCGCCGGCCTTTTTTGCTGCCCGGTTGTCAAGCTGCCGCCTTCCCGTTGAAGAGGCGAAGGTAGGATCAGTTTGTTGACGAGTGATCCGGATTCTCTGCACTGCGGAGCGAATGGTCGAGATCTTCAAGGAATTGCTGCTCGCCGGGGCTGCTTCCCTCGGGCACTGGTGCGGGAGCATCCGGCGCTGCGGCTCTCGCGGGCACACTGGTGTTTTGATTGTTTGACATCAGCATCCCCAGTGCGACGAGGACAAGCAGGATGATTCCCAAACCGATGAGAAGAATTCCCATTTTGTTGTCGTACCCGCTGCGCGCTGCGAATTCTGTCAGGCTGTTCGTCGATGGATCGTTGGGATCGTAATAAACGGTCGCGCTGAATTGGTGGGCGCCGGTGAGCCCATCCAGCAGCCGCTGTCGAATTGATTCATTGGGGTCCAGGACCGGACATCCGGAACCTGCGAAGAGGACTCCATCCACAGTGAATCGATAATCGCAGCTCAGGGTGCTTTGCGAGTGTCCGGAAGAATCGATTCTGGTCCTGTTGGTCTTGGTCACCTGAGCGGTGGCCGTTCTTTGGGTCGCGGCCATGCTGGCGTCCTGTCCTGAGCGGACGAAGCTGCTGATGCCGAGCGCAAAACAAACCAGCACGCCAAGGACCAATCCACCGGCGCTTGTGTATCGGGTCGTGCTCATGGCACTCCTTAGGGTCTGCTCTGTCAGTTACTCGTGAGCGTTGCAACAAAGTATACCGAGAGCGTTCTTCCATTTCGCCAAGTTTCATGCGTGTACCCAGATGGCAAACGGGGTACATGTGTGCGAAATGCAATCCGCGCCTGCCGTTCAACCGGCTTAATTCGGCACGATAGAATCAAAGTATGATCAAGGGGATTTCCTTTCTTCGCTCTGCCAGAAGCACCGCAGCGTACGACCAGCTGGCGAGTTTCTTTGCCGCGCTGGGCTTTGCTGCGGGCGCCGGATGGAATGAAGAAAAGAGCAAGGGAGCCGCGTTTCTGGCTCCGCTGGGCAATCTGGAATTCGTTGACGGCGAGTTTCCTTCCACCGCCGATGTGCTGGTGGAAGTGACGGCGCTCGATGCGGTACACCAGGCAGCAGCCGTTTGGCTGAAAGGCAATGGCGGTGAATCCGCGGTTGCGCGCCTTTCGCCGATCACGGCAACCCACTGGAAGTCACAGATCTTTACGGTCGAACCGGTGGCGGGATTCGCTTTTAGCTTCTGGGCGTGGACCGATCCGCTGCGGGGCAAACCGGTTGCTGTCGAAGGCGACTTAGCAGCCAAAGGTATGCGCTTCGCGATCGTGGTGGCGCGCTGGAATGCGGTGATCACCGAGCGTCTCCTGGAGGGCGCGCTGGATGCAATGCTGCGCAGCGGCGCAAAGCGAGCGGACATTGAAGTGGTGCGCGTTCCCGGCGCGTGGGAGATTCCCGCGGCTGCCCACACGCTTGCCAGTCGCGGCCATCTCGACGCAATCGTGACTCTCGGCTGCCTGCTGCGCGGCGAGACCGCTCACTACGAAGCCATCTACAACGAAGTGGCCCGCGGCATCGGCCAATCGCAACAGGAGACGGGCATTCCTCACAGCTTTGGCGTGCTGACCTGCGAGACCCTGGAGCAGGCGCTGAACCGCGCCGGCATCAAGGCCGGAAACAAGGGATTTGAAGCCGCGGTTGCGGCCATTGAGATGGTGAGCCTGCGCCGCAAGCTGGTTGAAGGCGGCTCCATTTGACCGGCGGAGCGCACAATTCCGGGCGTCGCAAGTCGCGTGAGCTGGCTATGCAGATGCTCTTTCAGGCGGACATCGGCAAGCAGACCGCGGACGAGGTGCGCGCCACCTTCTGGAAGGCCGGCGACGAGGTGGAACAGGATGTGCGCGGCTTTGCAGAAGACCTGTTTCGCGCGGCGATTGCTCATCGGGAAGAGATTGATGCACTGCTGGTGGCGAACTCCAAGCACTGGCGGCTTGAGCGCATGCCGGCTGTGGATCGCAACCTGCTGCGCATGGCGGTGGGTGAGATGCTGGCCTTCAAGGGCACGCCGTTTCCCATCGTGATCAACGAGGCGCTGGAGATTGGCCGGCGCTACTCCGCGCCTGAATCGATCAACTTCCTCAACGGCATGCTGGACTCGATTGCGCGCGGTTTGCTGCCGAAGTAGGTTCGGCTGTCTCGATTCATTCTCAATTGGACGAAAGACGATCTACCGGCACGCCTCGCCGGGGCGGTCGAGCACGCCGTTGGTGCGTCCGCGATTGTCGTGCTGAAGCACAGCGCCGGATTGCAGGACAAGTCTTCCCGCGTGGCTGAGCAGAGGATCGAGCGCGAAGGTTGCTTGAACCGGCGTGCCCTCCGTGGTGCGTGCACAATACCAATCCGCGGGAGCCGATTCGCCGCTCTTGTACCACTCATGGCAGTCGATGGTGGCGGCGCTCGCATTGAAGCCGCACTCAAACCACAGATACAGAGGCCGGAACTCCCCTTTGTCCGGGCCCGCGACAGCGATCGCGTCCACCGGAACCTTTGCGGGGCGGCGGGAAGAAGCAGCGCTATGAAGAATCGGCCGGTGCACCTCTGCCAGGCAGCCACTCGTCTTGAAGCCCTCAAAGACAGAGCCGCGTTCGAACTTCACTTCGCCGCGATCAGGTGGTCTTATCCACAACGAACGGCGGCTCCAGCGGATCGGAAACTGCTTCCCAATAAGGTCTTCGAAGCTGGTGAACTTTTTCTCGTGCAGGTAGCTGTGTCCTTCGCCGACCAGGAACCGATCTCCCATCTTGAAGCAGAAGGCGCGCGCCGGATCAAGCGTGAGAGAGCAGCCGTTGCCGCATGGAATGTAGGTTTCCGTCTCAACCAGCGTGGCCGTATCCACGGCTTTGGCCGTTCGCGCCCACGAGCAAACCGAAGAGCCGAGGACAATCAGCATGGCAAACAGGATCGACAGGCATACAGTGAGACTCTCAAAAAAGCGGGTTCGGTTCGGCAGGGGGAAGCGCGGGCATCTGCAGGAGCAGAAAGAAACTGTCATGCGAATAAAGGTACAACCAATGGATTGCATGCACAATCCCAGGGCAATCGCATTTAGAACAGCTTACGTGGAATTTGGAAGAAGAGGTTGTTGCCCGCCCCCGCAGTGGAGACTTCGGGAGTGGTTCCCATGTTCTAGGTAGCAGGCGTTTCGGGGTTCATGTGGTTGTAGGTCATTCTCTCGGTAGGAGTGGAGCGGGAAAGGGAATTGAAGAGCACGTGGAGAAACTGCTCAAGCGTTTCGGGCCCACGGATCGCATAGCATTCCTGCACGCAATTGAGGAGACGCCGGAAATCGGATTGCCTCAGTAGGTCCGTCTTCCCTGCAATGCCCACGTTCCGTGAAAAATCGCCTGGTTTTTACCCCCGTTTTCATCTGACCCGTGCGGGCTGATTCTTCCCTCTTGGAGACTCATCCCATTCCAGAAGAAGCTTCGATCGTGCTCTAAGAACCTATCCAGAAACCCGGAAGAGGGATCGAAACGTGAAAAGAGATCATCCCTCAGGGGCCCCTTCTCTCAGTTTAAACAGCTTATGGCACGACTCAAGCCATCCTAGCGACGAAGACCTGTCGCCGGGGACCCCGGGAAGTCGTGTCCCTTCGCACATCTACGTGAAGTCGCAGTTTTTCCGCAAGCTGTAAAGTCCCGCAGTTTCTGCGGCCTTTGCGGCACGCGACCCCGACCCAGAGGGTGCCCGATCGTGCCCTTTCAAAAAAACATTTATGAGGGTGTTCTATGGAGCCATTGCTCCCACGTTGCGATGCGCAGACTCTGAATCTCTGGTTGAATACCGGGTTTGCAGAATTGATCTAAATTATGGGTAAATATGGTAGGCACGACTGGACTCATATTGGGTCACAAGCGCTTTACAATGTGCATCTTGGATTCACGACCCTCCAGGATACCCCCAGATCTACCCCCAACTCTCTCGCGCAACCGGCTTCGAATCTGAACACTCCCCGCGCTTCAGTGGAACGAATGGTCCGCTCCCGCGGCCCTGTGCGTCATTCTACTATGGCAGAACTGACTCACATGCATGTCGATGGTGGCGCCATCTTCCGACAGTTGCTGTCGGCTTTCTTCATTTTCCTTGAGGTTTAGAGTCGGCTGACTTCTTCCGGTCCTGTTCCTTCTGCTGATTTGAGTTCGGGACATCAGCCGGTTCCGCGACGACGATTTCTGATTCGTCCGCAAAGAGTCGAGTTGGGGCGCCCGGTAGTTTCAAATCCCGAAACACGCCTGCGCCGGTGAAGCCATCCAGGAAGGCTTCGATGAAAATGCGAGTCCGCTCTTTCACCAGCTCCCTCCCGGTTGAAATTGTATCCCGAACCGTTTGTCATCGGCTGCTGTCGACTGCAGATAAGCCTGCGGAGACTCAAGAGAAAATGACACTCAGGATCGCAAACGGCGCACAAATTGGCTGGCTCGTGGATGCGTACGGCATCGATTTCACGTGCACATGGCGGTCTCTGAGCCACATCCTGTCGAGCACATCGCGCAGGGCTCAAGTCCGGTCGCTGGCTTTGCACTTGACCTCGCGAGTGTATGGAGTTGCTACGAGCTATGGCGCTAGCGACTGATGTCAGGTGAGATAAGGGCGGAGTGCCACCTGAATTCACGTCCAGGGCAGACAACTTATCGCTCCCACTTCGACCGAACCGTATCATTGTCCGGAGACTCCGAGCAAAGCCGAGGGAGGGCCTAGCACAGCAGCAACATAGGCTGAGCCCCTCTCTGCTGCGAGATCGGAAGGATGGCCAACGTTAATTTGACCGACGGATCCGGCGCAGATGAAATCTCCGTCTTCCTCGCCTTCGGACAAAGGATCTTTTCTGCAGGCCCCGTAGGTATCGTTCACTAAGTGAACGACCGAACCGAGTTGTTTTCGCGGAAAGTCATATTCGATTCGCTGAAGCCGTAGTTTATAGAGGGAGATCTGCAGTCTTCGGTCTGGACCGCTAAAGTGACAATCGACGTAATCCGGGTCGGTTGTACCGGAGAATTGGGAATACCTGTTGGCGCAGCCTTCAAACTGAGTCATTCCGAGCTGGCCTGCGTGATTTCCAGCATCTCTAAGAGACTCGCCAGATTTGAACCCCAGGACTGAACCACTCCCCCAACTCGAAGTGCCTGAGGCGCTTGCATATTTCTGCGCAACGCTCTCGGAAATTGGGCTTCCCTCAAACGGGGTGAATTTCAGGGATAAGTCCGGGTGGCACTCTTCGCGTGTGTGGCCAGGAAGTGGTGTCAGCACTGCGCCATCTTCTTCTCGAATGCGGTCACTCCCCTGGGGCCGGGCGTCAATTCCATAGCTGCCCTCGGCGAACTTGATGACTGCCCTCTGCGCATCCCCTGGGACACCAGATGTCAGCGGAGAGACAATTTCAAACCAATCTTGACCGCGGCGGACGAGTTGCATCGAAGGGACGACGTGGTATTTCGTCGGAGAAGTGTTGTCTCTCATGTCGAAAACTCCTCCATAGATGAATCCAGGGGTTAGCCTGGTGCACGGAACGCCCGGCTCTACGGTATGAAGTACGACATCAACCTGTGTTGATCGCATCGCGTCCCAAACCTCTTCCGAATGAATCTTCTTGTATCGAGCAACCCCGCCGTGGACGATCAAGGCCATCCCGATTCCCGCTCCGACCAAAACGAGCCCATACTTCTTCCATCTGCCAAGTTTCGGCGCGGACACTTGAGATGGAACAGACGCAGTCTCCTCGCTCAAACTCTGATCGGGTGCCGCCGTGGCTGATGGATCGTGCTGCTCGCTACTCGCAGCAACCTGTAGCTGGTCACCGTCACGGCACCGCATGAACCAACTGATTATGTAACAGATCGCCGTGTACCATACAGTAATCCAGAACGTGATGCGGACCCCATAATCATTGGGAGAGTGTGCAGATGCAGGGTCGGACATCCCCAGGGCGATCAGCATCAGGATGTCTGCGACGAAGGCAGCCAAGCCCAATCGCCAGGCGCGTCGAAAGACAATTGCGGGCGCACTGCACAGCAAGATGAAATAAGCGGGCCCAAGGACTATTGCAGCAACCAGAAACAACGTCTCCCAAGGCTTCATCTGTTCACGTGTGGCCGAAAAGGCCATCATGGCAGCAAGCATCAATGGCAGAGTTGCGCACAATCCCCCAAAATACCCTACGGGTGCTCCAAGCAGAACACGGGATATCCAATGCTTTACTGACTTTCCAGATGAATCATTTTGTTCCGTGACTTTGCAAAGATGTTCAGAACTACTGAGTAACTCACCGCATTTCGGACAGGACGACATTGATCTCTTTCTCCAAGGTCGAAATTGTACTGTTGACTTCCCCGCCATCGCGAAATCAAACGCATGACAGAGGTTCTTATCCTGTGATCAAGGCTCGAAACGAAGCGACGCCGCTTGCGATGAACTGTGACGATCATCACGTTTCGTTTGCCTGGAAAGCACGCACAGCCTAGACGCAAGAAAGCCGCACGGGCCTTCCTGTCATTTGATAAAACCTGCTGACTCGTGTTTCCCTGTCTCTGGAAGAACGTCAACATCATACATCAATGTGACTCATAGTATGTGTACTCATCGAATGCGAGCCGAAATGATAACGCTTGATGACCCTCGATATCCGCATCCGATTTGGCCGAGCAATCCGACGGATCCGCGAAGAGCAAGGGATCAATCAAGAAGAAGCGGCGCACCGCTGCGGGCTTCACAGGACCTATTACAGCGGAATAGAGCGGGGCGTGCGCAACATTTCAATCATGAATATTGAGAAGGTCGCTGAAGGGCTTCAGACCACTCTTCCAGAACTCTTCAAGCGCCTATAAGCGTCGAGAATCCGCCGGTCCTGACCCAGGCGGAATCAGCCGAAGTGGAGCGCCCGCTTCGCCTCGAAGCCACTACCTAGGCAAACGCCCCCGACTTCAAGTTCCATCTCCACCAACCAAAGGAGGCGAAACAGGATAAATAGGGTGCTGTCCAGCATCGACGTGCCATTGTCCCGTCTCCGTTCAACATCATCGCCGGTCGACTGTTTGGAGCTATGGCCAGTGAGTCAGGAACGCTGATTTCCCCACTCGCATGGCGCAGTTGATTCAAGATCGAATTGGGTTCGGCCGGGTCAGCAAGCGAATCCTTCCAGCCCGGACGCTGCCGCCACACATCAATTTGATCGAATTGCTTTGTTCCAAACTTCAAGCACAGGGAAATCTCTGCGCTCTGTGCCATCGGCCTCTCAGCCTCGACAGCGCGAATAGGATGCTGCAATGTTCTCCAGACCGAATCGACAGCAACAATCCATCCTATTCGGGCGACAACCTGCAAATCACCCACTTAGCCTGCAATCTTGGCAAGAATGATTGCACTTCCGAGGAATTCGAAGAGTGGCTTCAACTCATATGCGGCGAGCGAGACGAGTAAAAACTCCCGACGGGGTTTGACCTCGAAGCTTGCCCGATTCGTCACCTCACTTGGCGACTGCGCTGTGACACGACTCTTTGTACGTCTGTATTGCAAGGTAGATCCATCGTCGCCGCATTGCGGATAAATTGCTTAAAGCCTATGCCCCGGCTTACCCAATCTTGGCCAGAGCCAGGGCCAATGCGGCTTGCGCCTTATCCGTTGCGCAAAACAGCAACGCGACTCCTTCGTCGTCGCCGTCCCAATAGCGGAAACCGACGCGATACAGTACGGCGCCCCATGTAGACAGATTCAGTCCGTTTGCACCGCCCTGTTCAACCATATATGAGGACAGGTCGAAACCGATTAGATCGTACAGCACGGCCATCCGCCTCACTGACAGGAAGAGATTCAAGGGCTTCTTCACACCGGATTCCCGAAGCGCTTTGCGAAGGGTCGCAGCGCTGCCGCACATCTCGATTTCCATCGGATGATCAACAGGATCAGTGATCCACGCATGATCCCCAATCTCGATCTGTTTCCAGCGGCGAATCTCGCCCTTCTCCTGAACATCGTCTTTCCGTACCGTCAATTTGAGCCTGTGTTCCTTTGCGAATTGCTCCAGTTTTACCGAGGGAATTTGCCTGAAATTAGTCATACGTCCGTTTATACGGGGCTAGACTTCGACCAATCGGTGAGCAAGATCACGATCGGAATCCCCACCGCCGTCGCGCCGATCCAGAAGCTGGCACTCTCCCTCCCCGTATGAATCACGGCACTTTGTCTTCTACGTCGAAACGGTGCGCAGGATATGCGTCCACGCGCGAAATACCAAACTCGGCGGAGGTCGAATTGACGATACCTCTTGCATTGCAAATTTGTCCTCAAATGGCTTAACCTTGCTCGATCCACCATGCCATCCGCGAAGACCAATCTGCCACATAACAAAATATCGCCAGATCTCGAACAGCTGATAGCAGCGGCATATCTGCTAGACCCAAGCAGTCGGAGAATATCGAAGCACTTCGGCGTGGCGAAAGGAACTGTCCTCCGGGTTGTGGGTGAAAAGGGCATTAAGCAGCGGCCATGGGGTCTTTCGGTCGAGTTCGCTCAAGCCGTGGTGGATGGGCTTAACGCAGGCATATCAGGTCCGGTGCTAGCGGCAAGATTCGGCACGACCCCGACGACCATCTATTCACACCGCGACAAGAACCGGTTACCAGCGCGACGGGTCTGTGACTATAACTACGAAGAGGACTGCAATCACAACCATTTCGATCTGATCGACACGCCGGACAAAGCATATTGGCTTGGAATGTTGGTCGCAGATGGTTGCATTACGAATGAGCATGAAGTGATGCTCTCCCTTCACTCGAGAGACGTCTACCTTGTAGAACGCTTCCGAACAACTCTCGGCTCTCAAGCCAAGATCTCATACCAGGAACAAGTCAAGAGCATCAATGGAGGGAAGCCGTTCACGGCGACCTGCGCAGCAGTCCGGGTCCGCAGTCGTCGGCTCTGCGCCGCGCTTGCTCGCCACTCGATCCTCCCCGGCAAGACACGCGATCCTCGAATGGTGATTGGCGTACCGCCAGAGTTCGAAGGTGATTTCTGGCGGGGTGCGGTCGATGGGGATGGCTGGCTTGCTTGGGGGCATTCCGCAGAACGCATCCAGTTCATTGTGGGCTTTACTGGAGGCATGCCCCTCGTCCAGGCTTTCCAACGATTCTGCCAAAGGCACTGCCCGACCCGAGCCGGCATCCACCCAAATCATTCGGTCTTCCGGTTCGTTGTTACAGATTGGTTCGCATGGGACATAGCGAATTTGATGTACAAGGACTCCGGGCTCCACCTGCCTCGCAAATACGACGTATTTGGTACCGCCGTTGCCCATTTTGCTAAGAAAGAGCGGCAGAAACGGAATTGGGCGCCTCGAACTCAACCCGCCATCCGTTAGATCCTCTTGGTCGCATTGCGGACCTTTCAGCGGACGACATCCTGTCTCGATGACACTCCTTTCGCACGCAGCGATTCATAGAGTTGCGCCGGCCCCAGCAGCACATCCTTCAGCCCGCTGCGCAGCTTTTCCGACTCCAGAGCCTGTTTGCTCATGGTGGAATGCGCGGCGAGCGCATCCATGATGGCGTACAGGATGCCGTTGGTAAGGTCGGGAGAGTTCGCGAACTGCTCCTTGGTGTTGTTCGCCGCCTGTTGCATCAGTAGCTCGGACTCCAGTAGCTTCCCCTTGATGACGTCGTTAACGTACACCAACTTGTCGTCCTCGGTCAGCTCGCCGTCAAAGAGATCGTTCACTTTGGCGATGATCTCTCTCAGCAGTGCCTTCTCTTTCTCCTGGACGCTCCCGGACCCGGTCTCGGTTAAGGGCTGCAGCGTGGGATTCGGTCCGACGCCGAGATTCAACCCCTGCTTCCCCTTGTTTTTCAGAGCATGATGCGTCAGCACAACTTGAGAGAAATCGATCGTAGTCCGTTCGCTACTGAAGTCGAGCAGGGGCAACAAGACCTTGTAAAAGAGGTATCGCTTTTCAATCTCGGTGTTTCCGTAATCGAATATCTGGGAAAGGAATGTGTACACGCGGAGGAAGCTGGCGATGTCGCTCTTGAAGAGCAGCAGCGCCTCCATCTCGTCCCATGCTTCCTTCCGGGCGCGCTCGTCTTTCTGATCCCTGGCGATTCGAAACCGCAGCTGTGCCGCTTTGAATTGCGTCGTCAGCCGGTTGACCACCGGCGTCAGTGCCGCCACCAGCTCGCCTTGCTTGGCGTCTGGTTTCAGCAGGACCGCGACTACGCGCTCCACTTCGAAGTCGTCATAGCACCCCGTGGCGTCGAGCTTCGTCCGTAGGTTGAAGACCAGGTTCGGATCGGTCACATCCTCGAGCTGCGCCGTGTCGTAGTACATCTTGAAAGCTGCCAGAATCTCGGCCGGCTCATTCTGGAAGTCTAGGACGAACGTCGTCTGCTTTTTTCCGAACGGCCCATCATAGGAGCGATTCAATCGAGAGAGCGTCTGCACGGCCTGGATGCCCGCGAGTCGCTTGTCCACGTACATGCCACAAAGCAGCGGTTCATCAAACCCGGTCTGGAATTTATTGGCGACCAGGAGGACCTGGTACTCATCTGTCTTGAACGCCTCCCGCATGTCGCGACCTTTCAGCGAAGGGTTCAATATCTTGCTTGTCTCCGTGAATGGGTCCGGCCCCGACTCCTTGTCGATCACTTCGCCAGAAAATGCCACCAAGGCCTTCAACTCGTAACCCGAACTCTGGATGTACTTGTCGATTGCGAGTTTCCACCGGACCGCCTCCAGCCGGCTCCCCACAACCACCATCGCCTTGGCATGGCCCTTCAACAACAGCTGCACATTCTCCCGAAAGTGCTCCACCACCACCTGCACCTTTTGCGAGATGTTGTAATCGTGGAGGCGAACCCAGCGCATGAGGCCTTTCAACGCCGCGCTGCGCTCCACCTCGGCCTCGTCCATCTCCTTGCCCTGGTGCGCCAGCTTGAATGCCAGCTTGTAGCTGGTGTAATTCTGCAACACGTCGAGGATGAAGCCTTCCTCGATCGCCTGCCGCATCGAGTACACATGGAACGGCCCCGGCGTGTTGCCCGGCCCTGCCGGCTTGCTCGGGTCCGGTCTGCGGCCGAACAACTCCATCGTCTTGGGCTTTGGGGTGGCCGTGAATGCCACGAACGAAATGCCGGGCAGGTTCACCCGCCCCGCCATGCGCGCCGCCAGCATGTCTTCCGAGCTGATCTCGCCGCCGTCCTCCAGCTCCTTCAGCTCCTCGGCGTTCAGCACGGCCTTCAGCTTTGTAACCGACTCGCCGCTCTGCGAGCTATGCGCTTCGTCCGCAATCACCGCGTAGCGAGTCCCCTTGCCCCGCGCCAGCTCTTCCATCTTTTCGAAAAGGGCCGGGAAAGTCTGGATGGTGCACACCACGATCTTCTTGCCCTGCGAAAGCGCCTGCGCCAACTCCGCGCTCTTGCTTCCGCCGTCTCCTTTAATTGAGGCCACTACTCCGGCGTTGCGTTCGAAACCATAGACGGCTTCCTGCAATTGCTGGTCGATCACGTTGCGGTCCGACACCACCACCACCGTGTCGAACACCTTTTTCTGGTCGGCGCCGTGCAGATCGGCGAAGAAGTGGGCCGTCCAGGCAATCGTGTTTGTTTTTCCCGAACCGGCCGAGTGCTGGATGAGGTACTTGTGGCCGGCGCCCTCGGTCCGCGCCGCGGCCACCAGCTTGCGCGTGGCCTGCAGCTGATGGAAACGGGGGAAGATCACCCTGGTCAGCTGCTTCTTCTTGTCCTTTTCCGCCACCAGGTAGCGGCCCACAATTTCCAGCCAGCTTTCGCGTTGCCACACTTCTTCCCACAGGTACGCCGTGGGATGGCCCGGCTCGGGAACCAGTTGGATAAGAGCGTCGGGCACGCCGGGGATTGAGGGCACATTCCCCGCGCCTCCGTCATAGCCCTTATTGAAGGGCAGGAACCGTGTCGCAGCGCCTTCGAGTTTCGTGGTCATTTGCACTTCGGTGTTGCTGACGGCGAAATGCACAAGCGCGCCGGAGGGGAAGCTGAGCAGTGGTTCCGCGCTGGAGCCCTTCGGCCTGGGATCGCGGTCGAACCGGTACTGGTTGACGGCGTCCTTCACGCTCTGGGTGAAGTCGGACTTCAACTCGGCCGTGGCCACTGGAATGCCGTTCAGAAATAGCGCCAGATCGATGCAGTTCTCGTTTACGGTTGAGTACTTCACCTGCCGAACCACACGCAGGCGGTTGGCCTGGTGGCGGGCCATCAGCTCGAGATTCATCGCCAGGGCAGGCTTGAACTGGGCCATCTCCAGCTTGCCCTTGAGACCGAAGACGTCGATTCCATTGCGCAGTACGTGGAGGGTGCCTTCGGAGCGGATGCAGTCGCGCAGGCGGTTCACCAGCACCGTGCCGGCATTTTCCCCGTGTGCCGCGGACAGAGATTTCCAAGCTTTCGGGTGCGCTGCCTGCACCCAGGCCAGGACATCCGCAGGATAGAGCGCCAGCATGCGGTCGTAGTTCGCCGCGTCGCCCACAGCGTAAAGCCAGCCGTTGGCGCCCAGGTGGTCGCAGATCTCGACCTCGAAGTTGATCTCCTTGTGCAGGTTCATGCGGCGCTGGGCATCATCCTTTCGTTGGGAGGTGGCTAACATAAGTGAAAGCAATTTCCCTTATGTTAGCCCGAATTTAAGGTAACGAAAGTATATTTCCATTACCTTATGAAAAGAGTCAGGTAACGATCGAACACATAGGTTCGCCAGCGTGGCTGACCGGTGATCTCCTTCAGGATGCCGAGCTGGATGAAATCCCGGACCAGCGCATTTGCCGTCTGTTGTGTCACCCCCAGATCCCTCTCAATCACCGAAGCAGACACTAAAGGATTGCTATACAGCAAGTTAAGGAGCTTGCGGGCGTTCGGAACGCGTTTCCCAAGCCCGAGAATTGTCTGTTCCACCTCGGTCCGCAGCGCCAGGATCTGCTGGAACGTGTCTCGACCCTTGGTGGCCGTCTCGGCCACCCCGCTCAGGAAGAACCGTACCCAATGGACCATATCGTTCGAGACGCGGACACGCATCAGGGAATCGTAGTAGCTGGCCCGGTTCCGCTCAAAGAAGTCAGAAAGATAGAGCGACGGCTTGGCCAGCAGGCGGTGGCTCACCAGGTAGAGCGGCATCAGCAGGCGCCCAATGCGCCCGTTACCATCCAGAAACGGGTGGATCGTCTCGAACTGGTAGTGGCTGATGGCAAGCCTCACCAGGTGTGGCACCTGAACCTGGTCATTGTGCCAGAACCGTTCAAGGTCGCTCATCAGTTCCGGCACGCCATCGGGATGCGGCGGGATGAAGACGGCATCCGTCAGGCTGGAGCCGCCAATCCAGTTCTGGCTGGTGCGAAACTCTCCAGGCTGTTTGTGCTCGCCGCGGACTCCTTGCATGAGTGTGGCGTGGGTCTGCCGCAGCAGTCGATTCGAGAGCGGAACGGTGGCCAGGTCGGCAATCGCACCATTGACTGCATCGACGTAGTTGCGCACTTCGCGCCAGTCGTCACGCTTTTCCGGATCGATCCGGTCTTCTGGCATCAGGGCTTCATCGATGCCGGTTTGAGTCCCTTCAATCTTGCTGGAGGTCTGAGCCTCTTTCACCACGTGCATGTGAATGAACAGGTCGATGTCGGGAACGATCAGGGAGAACGCGTTTAGCTCACCCAGCGCACGAGTGGCGGACTCGAGCAGCGTGTTGATTGCCGGATCTTCCCAAGTCCACTCCTGGTTCACCGGAATTGGCTCGAAGCTCTTGTATTGGTAGCGCTGCTGCAAGTGGCCCGCTGTGAAAGTCTCGAACTTCATGCAGTCACCTCGGAGATAACGGACTGGCGGACGTCGATCTTGCCGGTGACGGCGGCGGAGATGAGGGCGGAGCGGCGTTCCTGCAGAAGGACGATCGCGCGTGTCGCTTCCACAGTCAACAAGTCATACCGAGCCGTTTCATCGTCCAAGAAGGTAGCAATTTCCGATTGCTCGTCTAGTGGTGGAACCGCTACAGGCAATACGTGGATGTCATTCCTGTCGATGCCAGGAACGGCTGCCTTCGCGGAGTGTGCAGCGAAGTCCACAGACTGGAGCGAGTACCAGACAAACCGAATATCATTGCCATGGAAATCTACGACATAGAGCGCAGTATTATGCGGCCAGAAGTCTTCCTCGATGAAGAATAACTTCCCAGTCGAACCGTATCGTCCCGTTACGATTCCCGGTGCGTGCGCCTTGAATGATCCGTGCGTGCCGCTGATCCCACCCGATGTGACTACAGGATATGGTCCATCCGTTCGCTCTGCGTCAGTTAAATCGTGTCCGCGTTGCAATGTGGAGAACCTCTTGATAACGGTGACCTGCCAGTGCTCAGGAATCGCACCGAGCGCAGTGTTGGACTCTCTAGTCCGGGCGTCGGGGTTGAGTCCCTTGGTGACCGCGTGCGAGATGACGGCCTGCCGCTTCTCTTTCAGCAACTCAATTAGTCGGCGCTGCTCCTCAATCAGAGCATCGATCTTGCCTGTCTCACCCTCAAGAAAGGTTGTTATGGCTTCTTGTTCTTCGAGCGGTGGCCTCGGGATGGATAAGTTCCGAATACGATCGACTGCGAGACCAGGCTGGGCCGCAGAGACACTGAATTGACCAAGATTCATGGCTCTAAACAGTTCGCCTAGCCAAGTCGTGCTCGTTGGAACACGCGGTGTTGCGACTACCGCATGCTCAGATGCCCAGAATCTCCCGGATGCGTAATTGACATTCCCGCAAAGCGCCCCCTGCCGGCCGATCAATGCGAAATTCCCATCGTGGGTGAATGCTGCTGCGTAGCCTCGAAGGCCGTTGCCGCCATAGACCGGGAACTGTCCAATCTCCTCAATCTCATCGGGGCCAATCGTCTCTCCGCTTCGGAGGGCGGCTACCCTTTTGACCGCGCAGACCTCCCAATGCGCCGGAACTTCCAATGGCCACTGGACTCCGCTGTCCTTGTACTTCGGATACCGAGGTAGGCTCATTCGGCCTCCGCTTCGGGAGCCTGGAGCATCAGGCTCCACTCGTGGAGTTTTTGCTGCAGCACGGCCTTGGGGATAATCTGGGTTCCGTACTGGGCGACGAGCGCAGGCGAGAGGTGGCGGCTCATGGCGTATTCTACGACCTCATCGTCCTTGGTGTTGCAGAGCAGGACGTCGACGCTGGGATTTTCATGCGGACGCTTGGTTTGGCCCAGGATCGGCAGATTGTTCGTCCACGGCAAAACTCGCACCAGTGATGCGAGTTTTGGGAGGCCGGCGCGAATGATACGGAGCACCTCGGTGAACTTGGAATCCTGTTTGATGAGTGCCCTGCTCATTCGGCCAATCCTCCCAGCATGACCAAGATGCGATCGGTGACCAGCTTCAAATCTGCGTCGATCTCGGCCAACGGGCGTGGCGGCTTGTACACATAGAAGTGCCGGTTGAATGGGATCTCGTAGCCCGCCTTGGTTTTTTCGTGATCGATCCAGGCGTCTGCCGCATGCGGCAGTACCTCTCGTTTGAAGTACGATTCCACGTCCTCGCTCAGCGGCACATTTTCTGTATCGCGCAAATCGGCATCCGGCTGCGGCAGGCCCTTCAGCTTGCCCTTCGTGCCCAGCACGGCTTTGCCCGACTCGTCGCGCAATGGCCGCTCCACTGTGATGGTGCGGTATCCGAAAACCTCGTTGGGAAAGATGCGGCTGATGGGCACGTTCGTCTTGCTCGCCTCGTCGTAGCGTGTGACTTCCTCAAACGCTGCAAAGATGCGGGTGATGTCGGCAATGTGCTCGTCGCCGAGCTCCTTGCGTTTGCTGCCCAGGCTCTTGCGCATCTTCTGCCAGAAGCTGCTGGCGTCAACGAGCTGCACTTTGCCTTTGCGCAGAGCCTGCTTGCGGTTGGAGACGATCCAGATATAGGTGCTGATGCCGGTGTTGTAAAACATATCGGTCGGCAGCGCGATGATTGCTTCCAGCAGATCGTTCTCGAGCACGTAGCGGCGGATCTCGCTCTCGCCGGAGCCTGCGCCGCCGGTGAAGAGCGGCGATCCGTTGAGGACGATGCCGAAGCGGCTGCCGCCATCGACGGCTGGACGCATCTTGCTGAGCAGGTGCATCAGGAACAACAGCGAGCCGTCGCTGACGCGCGGCAGGCCGGGGCCGAAGCGGCCGTCGTAGCCGTCCACCTCGTGCTCGCGGCGGACTTGGCGCTCCACCTTCTTCCAGTCCACGCCAAACGGCGGATTGGAGAGCATGTAGTCAAACTTCTTGCCCCGGTGGCCATCCTCAGAGAGCGTATTGCCGGCAATGATGTTGTGCACATTTTGGCCCTTGATGAGCATGTCCGCCTTGCAGATGGCGTAGGACTCGTCATTCAGCTCCTGGCCGAACATAGTGAGCCTTGCGTCGGGATTGAGTTCCGCCAGGTGCTCGCCGGCGACAGACAACATGCCTCCTGTGCCCGCCGCGGGGTCATAAACGGTGCGCACCACTCCCTTTTGGGAGAGGATCGCATCGTCCTCGGCGAAGAGCAGGCTCACCATCAGCCGGATCACCTCGCGCGGGGTGAAGTGCTCCCCGGCGGTTTCGTTGGAGAGCTCAGCGAACTTGCGGATTAACTCCTCGAAGATGGTGCCCATCTCGTCGTTCGAGACTTTGTCGGGGTGCAGGTCGAAGGCGGCGAACTTTTCGGTGACCAGGTACAACAGGCCCTTGCTGGCCATATATTCGATTTGGCCGGCGAACTTGAAACGCACAAAGATGTCCCGCGCAGCCAGGGAGAAGGACTGGATGTAGGCGTCCAGGTTAACCGCGATGTGATCCTGATCGCCCAGGATCGCCTGCAAATCCATCGGCGAAGTGTTGTAGAAGCTGGCGCCCGACTTCCGCAGCAGAAACGGTTCAGGGTTGATCCCTGCCTTGGTGCGGATGGCATTCTCAGCCAGGACGGACTTCTTGGTCGGTCCAAGCACACAGTCAAGGCGGCGGAGAACGGTGAACGGCAGGATCACCTTGCCGTAGTCGGACTGTTTGTAGTCGCCGCGCAGCAGCTCGGCCACGGACCAGATCAATGAAGACAGACTACTCATGTTTATAGGGTCCCTGATGAAAGTGAAGACGGTGTCGCAGTCAATCATACCGCGCCTCTTGGCCGCCTGAATGGCCTCTCGATTCTGGTTGCCGGGCGCGCGCGAGGGGTTTTGGTTCCTACACCAGAAAGGCACCTGGTTGGAGGAGCAGAATCGCGCCTCACCGCATACCCCCTAAAGGTTACTTCGACCTGTCGCCTTGGGATCGCTCAAATCTGAGCAATGGTCAAAGCGCCTGCAGACTTGCCTGCCCAGACGGCCTTACATATGAACCGATTGGCCTCTGGACGACCGACGGTACACGTTGCAATACAGCCCGTAAGACGGTCAGTAATACGACTGTCTGGACGTACAGACATACAGAGATGCGTACGCATCTTCCAACCTACAGATCGGCTTTCGTCTGGACAGCTGGCAATCTACTTCCGGTGTGGCCCGTTACGGCGGCGACCGTCGGGTGCGCAGCCTCAGTTGTACCGAGCAGTTCCGTGCCATGGCTTTTGTCCAGTTGACCTATCGCGAAAGCCTGCGTGACATCGAAGCCTGTCTCAGTGCGCTGCCTGACAAGCTCTACGCCATGGGATTCCGCTCGCCGGTGCGCCGTTCGACATTGGCTGAGGCCAGCGAGAGCCGTGACTGGCGCATCTATGCCGAACTGGCGCAAAGACTGATGCTCCAGGCCCGCAAGCTCTACGCCACAGAAGACCTCGGCATGGACCTCGATGCCGCCGCATACGCCTTGGACTCTACGACCATCGATCTGTGCCTGACCTTGTTTCCGTGGGCGCATTTTCGCTCCACCAAGTCCGCTGTCAAGATGCATACTCTGCCCGATCTGCGCGGCAATATACCCACGTTTATCCGTGTCACCACTGGCGATGTGCACGACGTCAACATACTCGACCAGATCATCCCTCAGGCTGGCGCTTACTACGTCATGGATAGGGGCTATCTCGATTACGCCCGACTGTGTCGCATCCATTTGTCCGGAGCATTCTTTGTCACCCGCGCCAAGCGCAACCTTGATGCCAGCCGAATCTACTCCAACCAGGTTGATAGGCAAACAGGCATCCTCGCCGACCAGTCCATCGCGCGCAACGGCTATGACAGCCGCAAGGATTACCCCAGCCACCTGCGCCGCATTCGCTTTCGCGCCCCGGAGACCGGCAAGGATTTGGCCTTCCTGACCAACCAGTTCACCCTACCCGCCGCCACCATCTGCTCTCTCTACAAAAGCCGCTGGCAGGTGGAACTGTTCTTCAAATGGATCAAGCAGCATCTGCGCATCAAGGCCTTCTTCGGCACCAGCGAAAACGCCGTCAAAACACAGATATGGATCGCGGTCTCGATCTACCTGTTGGTTGCCATCGTCAAGAAAAGGCTCGAATTGCCCGGCTCACTCTACACTTTGCTGCAAGTGCTCTCGGTAACTCTGTTCGAGAAAATGCCCATTTCACAGGCACTTCAGCAGAAGGACTACTCTGACCAGTTATCCCCTCATTCCAACCAATTGATTCTGTTCGACTTTTAACCGGACAGCAGTGACTTCCTCCAAAAACAAAACGGCCCGCTGCATCGAAGCCTTTGGGCAACGAGCGGCGGGCCGGGTCTAGGTTCGTGTTGAGGTGGTGCGGTTTGGACTGGCGCAGGCGGAATGAGCACGGGAATTGTACGCTGAGCTTCTGCGCAGGATTAGAGTTCAACGGCTTAGAGCCGCGCCGTGTATCAGCCTCAGCGAAGCGCGTTTCGACAGGTGACAACTGGAATCGGTGACAAGAAGGGTCAGAGAGCACGGTGCTTTTGAGGCGGCGCACGAATGGAGACGCTGGTCATTGAAATTCTCTTTCAGGCCGGGTCTAACAGGGAGTTTGAGAGAGTGCTGATGGGGAAATTAAAAAGCGGAAGAAGTAAATCTATAGAGGGGAGAAACAATATAGGAGGAGCGAGTCAGTTTCTACCAAGTTGATGGGAGTCGGGACTGGTAATGGTGTTACCCAGCTCAGGGTTTGTTTGAGTTAGATTCGGCCCTTGGGCCAAACTATTGTTTGCGAACCAATTGCAGCTCTAGCTCGATCGGGCGCCTCGCAACGGTGTAGTCGGGACCCGCGAGCGCCGCATTCACGAAGAGGGTGTCGGCGGAACCGACCATGCCGTATTGCTGATGGATATGACCGAAGACATGCAACCGAGGTTTGACGCGGCGAACAGCGGCCAGCAGTTGGTCGCAACCCTGAGAGTTCTTCTTCTCCCGAGACGCTCCGTCCAGAATTCCCCGCGGAGGACCGTGCGTAATTAATATGTCCGTGTCCTCTGGAATGGGCGAGAACAGGCATTCGCGCTCTTCGGCCGTTTCGGGTCCAAAAGCTCCCCAGTCGTTGGGCGTGACCGGGGAGCCCCATATTGTGAGCCCCTCCATCACGGTCCCTTCGTTGACTAGAAGAGTTGCCGCCGTGATGAGCTCACGGTATGCCAGATCAACAAAACCGGAATCGTGATTGCCCGGGATCAGCACCTTGCTTCTGTGGGGTAACTCCGGCAACCAGTCATTGAAATCTCGAATGGCAACGGTGCTGCCGTTGAAGAAGGTGAAGTCACCGGCGTGGACAAGCAAGTCGCCATACGGAACCTCGGCTTCGCGATGGTGGCCGTGAGTATCGCTCATCAGCACCAAGCTGACCATGGCCGTGTTGGTTCCATTTCTCAATCTAGGTTGACTGTTCAATGCTGTCTCCTTTCTTCTTGTTCATGCCGGTTGCTAAGCCTCGCGCGAAGCGTTTGATTCCCGTACAACAGGACAACTGAACGGCGACCTGGATCGCAAGAATTGCTGTCTTTTCCCAATAAAACGGGCCCTTTTCCAGGGATCGTATGCAAAATGAAACATTTCGAAGGCGAAGTTATCCACAGATACACCGGTTCTTGCAGCCAGGGAGTTTGTCGGACGGGGTATGCGGATCGAATGGAACGCAAAGTTTGCTTAGAGCTACCATGGGACGTTTTAAGCCAATTGCCATGTCGATCGTGCCGCGTCCCAATAGTGCGTATGTTGCTGATTAAAGAATCCATGCCGCAATTTCCGATCTCTTCTCCATTCGTGGCTTTGTGATTGAGTCTCAAAACCCAAGTCCACCTAAATACCAAAAACAAGCCAGTTAACTAACAAGTAAACAAAACATGGTTACTTGACATCGTTAAGAAACATGGCATACTTGCTTCCAATCTCCTGAGGCTCTGCAATCTGTTCCCCAAATGCACGCAGGATCAAGCTTCATCCAAGTGAAGCTGACTAGAAGTGTGAGTTGCACTGGTCACCGGATACGGGCGCTCGTGCGTTTAGGCGCGTGAAGTCCGTCTTTGTCCTCCCGGTGCAGAAGGGTCTCAGATGATTCGCGCGAAGTTCTGCACTTTCCTGTTGTCCATATTCCTCGTGTCTCTTGCCATAGGGTCAGCGCCGGTCGTAGTTGAGGCGGCGTCGCCGACGATATCGAGCCTAGCTCCAACCTCGGCGGCGGTTGGCGCATCGGTTACGCTCACCGGCACTAATTTCGGTTCTTCGCAGGGCTCGAGCACCGTAAAGTTCAACGGCACTTCGGTTACCTCGATCACGAGTTGGAGCAGCACATCGATCGTGGCGATAGTGCCATCAGGAGCAACAACAGGGAATGTCATCGTTACGGTTAGCAGCACAGCAAGCAACGGCGAATCTTTCACGGTCCTGGCTACGCCAACACTCACAAGCGTTTCGCCGACATCCGGCGCAGTTGGCGCGTCTGTTACGATTACCGGCACTAATTTTGGCTCGTCGCAAGGAGCCGGCGGCGTTAAATTCAACGGTACGGCGGCTTCCTCGATCACCAGTTGGAGCGCGACGTCAATCGTGGTAGTGGTCCCGACAGGTGCGACCACCGGGAACGTTGTTGTCACTGCAAGTGGTGTTTCTACAAGTGGAGTTTCCTTCACTGTTCTTGCAACGCCAACCATTACCAGCCTCGCCCCAACCTCAGCGGCAGTCGGTGCATCGGTGACGATCACGGGAACGAATTTCGGGGTATCGCAGGGTACCGGAGGGGTGAAGTTCAACGGTACGGCGGCCACTTCGATCAGCTCTTGGAATGCCACGTCAATCGTGGCCGTGGTTCCGACCGGTGCGAGTACGGGGAACGTTGTCGTGACGGCAAGCGGTGTCTCCACGAACAGTGTGCCATTTACCGTGCTCTCGATACCAACAATCACCAGCCTTTCGCCTAGCTCGGGGGCAGTCGGAACCTCTGTAACGATTACGGGGACGAATTTCGGGTCTTCACAAGGCACCGGCGGCGTGAAGTTCAATGGAACATCGGCTACCTCGATCACCAGTTGGAGTGCCACATCCATTGTGGCACTCGTTCCGACCGGTGCGACCACCGGGAACATCGTGGTTACTGCCAGCGGAGTCTCTACGAATGGAGTTTCGTTCACCGTTCTTGCTACGCCAAACATCACCGGCCTTTCGCCAACATCCGGAACAGTAGGAACCTCCGTTACGATCACGGGCACGAACTTCGGTACGTCACAGGGAAGCAGTACTGTGACTTTCAACGGCACGGCGGCGACATCATTCACTAGCTGGGGCAGCACTTCAATCAAGGCAACTGTCCCCTCGGGAGCTACGACGGGCAACGTCATAGTCAAGGTAAATAACGTGGCGAGCAATGGGGAGTCGTTTACGGTAGTTGCAACGCCGACAATTTCCAACCTATCGCCAGCCTCAGGTGCGGTGGGCGCGCAGGTGACGATCACCGGCACAAACTTCGGTGCCTCTCAAGGCACAAGCACTGTGAAATTCAATACCACTGCGGTGACTTCGATTACAAGTTGGAGCGCCACGTCAATCGTCGCTGTGGTTCCGTCTGGCGCGACAACGGGCAACGTCGTCGTGACGGTAAGCAGTGTTGCAAGCAATGGCTCGTCGTTCACTGTGCTTGCAACCCCGACGCTCGCCAGTTTGTTACCGACATCAGGAGCAGTGGGCACGTCGGTCACGCTCACGGGAACGAACTTCGGATCATCACAAGGGACCGGTACGGTGCAGTTCAACTTAACTCCGGCTTCCTCGATCACGAGTTGGAGCAGCACATCGATCGTGGCGATAGTGCCATCAGGAGCAACAACAGGGAATGTCATCGTTACGGTTAGCAGCACAGCAAGCAACGGCGAATCTTTCACGGTCCTGGCTACGCCAACACTCACAAGCGTTTCGCCGACATCCGGCGCAGTTGGCGCGTCTGTTACGATTACCGGCACTAATTTTGGCTCGTCGCAAGGAGCCGGCGGCGTTAAATTCAACGGTACGGCGGCTTCCTCGATCACCAGTTGGAGCGCGACGTCAATCGTGGTAGTGGTCCCGACAGGTGCGACCACCGGGAACGTTGTTGTCACTGCAAGTGGTGTTTCTACAAGTGGAGTTTCCTTCACTGTTCTTGCAACGCCAACCATTACCAGCCTCGCCCCAACCTCAGCGGCAGTCGGTGCATCGGTGACGATCACGGGAACGAATTTCGGGGTATCGCAGGGTACCGGAGGGGTGAAGTTCAACGGTACGGCGGCCACTTCGATCAGCTCTTGGAATGCCACGTCAATCGTGGCCGTGGTTCCGACCGGTGCGAGTACGGGGAACGTTGTCGTGACGGCAAGCGGTGTCTCCACGAACAGTGTGCCATTTACCGTGCTCTCGATACCAACAATCACCAGCCTTTCGCCTAGCTCGGGGGCAGTCGGAACCTCTGTAACGATTACGGGGACGAATTTCGGGTCTTCACAAGGCACCGGCGGCGTGAAGTTCAATGGAACATCGGCTACCTCGATCACCAGTTGGAGTGCCACATCCATTGTGGCACTCGTTCCGACCGGTGCGACCACCGGGAACATCGTGGTTACTGCCAGCGGAGTCTCTACGAATGGAGTTTCGTTCACCGTTCTTGCTACGCCAAACATCACCGGCCTTTCGCCAACATCCGGAACAGTAGGAACCTCCGTTACGATCACGGGCACGAACTTCGGTACGTCACAGGGAAGCAGTACTGTGACTTTCAACGGCACGGCGGCGACATCATTCACTAGCTGGGGCAGCACTTCAATCAAGGCAACTGTCCCCTCGGGAGCTACGACGGGCAACGTCATAGTCAAGGTAAATAACGTGGCGAGCAATGGGGAGTCGTTTACGGTAGTTGCAACGCCGACAATTTCCAACCTATCGCCAGCCTCAGGTGCGGTGGGCGCGCAGGTGACGATCACCGGCACAAACTTCGGTGCCTCTCAAGGCACAAGCACTGTGAAATTCAATACCACTGCGGTGACTTCGATTACAAGTTGGAGCGCCACGTCAATCGTCGCTGTGGTTCCGTCTGGCGCGACAACGGGCAACGTCGTCGTGACGGTAAGCAGTGTTGCAAGCAATGGCTCGTCGTTCACTGTGCTTGCAACCCCGACGCTCGCCAGTTTGTTACCGACATCAGGAGCAGTGGGCACGTCGGTCACGCTCACGGGAACGAACTTCGGATCATCACAAGGGACCGGTACGGTGCAGTTCAACTTAACTCCGGCTTCCTCGATCACCAGTTGGAGCGCTTCGTCGATCGTTGCTATTGTGCCATCGGGAGCAACAACCGGTAATGCGGTTGTTACGGCCAGCGGCGTTTCAACGAGCGGCAAACCGTTCACTGTCCTGGCCACTCCTACTGTCACAGGTCTTTCTCCGACATCAGGGGCGATCGGTGCATCAGTGACAATCACTGGTGCGAATTTTGGCTCCACGCAGGGAACCGTAAAGTTCAATGGGACTTCGGCGACAATCTCCAGTTGGAGTTCGGGGTCTATCGTGGCGGTGGTGCCCACAGGTGCGACCACAGGCAACGTTGTGGTTACGGCGAGCGGCGTCTCTACGAATGGAGTTTCGTTTACTGTATTGGTCGCGCCAACTCCAACATTTACCCCTGCGGCAGGAAACTATGCCGCAAATCAGTCACAACAGCTGCTAACAATCAGCGATTCAAATCCCAACGCAGTTATCTATTGCACTTTTGCCTGGGGCACGACAGGGACACCGGTAACTCCAACCCCGGACAATCTATGCAGCCCTCTGACGTCGACATTGGGAACAGCGAACTTCACGATGGAGGCGATGGCGGTAGTTCCGGGCTATTCAAATTCTGCCACTGCGACAGCGGTGTACACGATTCAGACCGACACGCCAGTATTTTCTCCCGCAGCGGGCAGCTTTGTTGGCTCTCAGGCAGTAACGATCTGGGATCCGGCATTGGGTGCCGCGAGGATCTACTACACAACGGACGGAACCACGCCGACGACCTCGTCAACAAGATACAGTAACCCGGTTACCGTGAGCTCAAGCGAAACGATCAAGGCTATCGCGACTCTATCCGGTAATTCGACAAGTCTGGTTGGCACCTCTACTTACACCATAACCTCGGTGCCGGCCACTCCTACAATCACACCTCCCGGGGGAACGTACTCTGGCTCACAAGTCGTTTCACTCGGCGACACGTCAGGGAACGCAACAATCTACTACACGCTGACCAGTGGCACAGCGGGCACAACGCCGACGACTTCCTCAAACGTCTACACTTGGGCAATCACGGTCAGTTCGACCGAAACCCTTGAGGCCATCGCCGTCGCCTCCGGATACCCTTCTTCGTCCGTAGCGCAAGCGACATACACACTTCCCGCAATCTCGAGTTCAACGACTGCATTGTCGGTGAGTTCCGGTGGTAATCCGGCATCTGTCGTTCCGTCGACCGGTGTCGTCACTCTGACGGCAACTGTGGTTTCCGGATCGACGCCGGTAACAAAGGGGACAGTAAAGTTCTGCAACGCCGCGGCTACGTACTGCACGGACGTGAACGTGCTTGGTACAGCGCAGTTGACGAGTGCTGGCACCGCATCGCTCAACCTCCGACCCGGAGTCGGTAGCCATAGCTACAAAGCTGTGTTTGCCGGGACCTCGAGTTATGCCTTCAGTACGTCGAGTACGGCACAAGTGACGGTAACGGGAGTTAATCCGACCTTGTCACCGGCTCCATCGCTTTTTGGCTCCACGGGGAATCTCACGCTCGAAGCAACTGTGATAGGGGTGGGTAACAATGCAGTTGCTCCAACTGGTGCTGTTTCGATCCTGGATACAAGCAACGCGAACTCCCTATTGGCAGCCGGACAACTGAATCCTGCAGGACAAAGGACCGCGTATGCGATCGAGTCGACTCTATCAGTCCCGTTGACTGAGGACTATGACCGCGAAACAGTAGCGATAGGGGATTTCAATGGGGATGGGAAGCCAGACATGGCCATCATTGGCAGTTCTCCATCCAATGAGATATCCATCATGCTGGGCAACGGCGATGGAACGTTCGCGCAGGCAGCAGGGAGCCCGATCCAGGTCTCTTTCACTCCCGATCTAATTGCTTCCGGGGACTTCAACGGCGATGGAAAGCTAGACCTGGCCTTCGTAGATAACTACGGCGACGTCACAACACTGCTCGGCAATGGCGACGGAACCTTCACGTTGGGCGCCACCACGGCAAGCGTGTGCGATGATGCCCCCACTACATTAGCTCCTGCCGACTTCAACAGAGACGGCAAACTGGACTTGATCGTAGCGTGCGCGCCAGCATTTTTCGGCGGCGACAGTCAAGCCTTTGTAGTTCTTCTGGGCAAAGGCGATGGAACCTTTACTCAAGGTGATGGGAGCAATCTCAATTCATCGTACGAGTCCGACTTCGTGGCGGTTGGAGACTTCAACGCCGATGGGATCCCAGACTTGGCCATTGCGACCACCGGAAGTGGATTGATAAATATTCTATTAGGCAAAGGCGACGGAACCTTCGCGCTGGCCCCAAATAGTCCAATCAATGTAGGTACAGCGCCCGATGCGATTGCGGTTGGTGACTTCAACCAAGACGGCCACCCGGACCTGGCGGTGACCGACTATTCCAGCGGCGAACTTTACATGCTGCAAGGAAATGGCGACGGGACTTTTACGTTCGCGAGTGGAGTAATTGTAGGTCGAGGACCATATTCAGTCGTTGTCGCAGATTTTAATCAGGACGGCATCCCGGATGTAGCGGTCGCCAACAACTACGACAACACGGTAGAGATATTGCCAAGTAACGGCAGCTTCGGCTATGCAGTGACCAGCATCGTCAACCTGAGTAACGGACCGCAGACTTACCCAGGATTCGGCACTTACAACTCAAACGGGCCGCAATCAGTTTCTGTCGGCAACTTCAACACGAATGGTCTTCCTGAAATCGTAGCGGCCACTGCCGGTGGCCCAATGAGCAGTGTCAATATCATTGAGGATTACTCGGGTGCCAGTTCGGTGGCTGTGATCAACAATGTTTCCCCGGCGGGCGTTGGCACCCATAACCTCGAAGCCACGTATGGAGGAGATAGCAATTTCACCGGCAGCGTATCTCCTACGGTCGCGGTACAGACGACACCCGATGATGGCTTGGCTACGCTAATTCCGGCAGAGTCATGGTTCGGCAACCCAGTGATTGTGAGCATTCAGTTTTGGCCCGTAAATGGAGCGATCCCGACTGGAACGGCAAGCTGCTCGGGCGCCGGTATCACTTCTTCTCCTGTTGCCTTGGACTTTAATGGCGCTGCCGTGGTGCAGATGAATGGGCTTCCAATCGGGAAAGACCCGATCGTTTGTTCTTTTATCAGCAATTCGCCGAATTTCACGAACGGCGCCTCAGGGCCGGTGATCGAGTCGGTAATTCCCGCGCCTAACAATGGGACGGTAAGTGTAGCCCCTTCGAGTGCAACGCTTTACCCAGGCCAAACCTTGCAGTTCACTGCCAGCGTGTTTAACACCGGCAACCAAGCAGTGACTTGGGCCGTAAGCCCGTCAGGGGGAGGCACCATCAGCGCGGCCGGCTTGTACACGGCGCCGAGTACTGTGAGTGGTCCTCAGACAATTGCGATTACTGCAATCAGCCAAGCCAATACATCGCAACTTGCGGCGGCGATGATTTCGCTCTCTCCAGCGCAATGCGCGTCAAGCGGGTACAGCTACCAGCGCGCAGTTGTCATCGACCATACAAAGATTCCCAATACCGATCAGGCTGATTTCCCATTCCTGTTCAACACCACGGACGCGCTTCTTGCCACTGCGGCAAACGGCGGCCATGTGACGAGTTCCAGCGGTTACGACATCATCTTCAGCACCGATCCGGCAGGGCTTACTAAACTTGACCACGAGTTGGAACAGTACAACCCAGCCACAGGCCAGGTGATTGCGTGGGTTCGCATACCAACTCTTTCGCACAACTCCGACACAGTGCTTTATGTTTTCTACGGAAACTCGAGCATCACGACCTCGCAGCAAAATGCGACCGGCGTTTGGGATGGTAATCATACAGCTGTATACCACCTTGCGAACGTCGGAATAGGGTTGGGGGCAGACTCCACAAGAAACGACAACAACGGAACTCTCGCTTCGGTGTCAGCCGGTTCTGGTGAAATCGATGGAGCTGCTCAATTCAACGGGTCTTCCAGCTATATACAAATCCCGACTGCGGATTTCGCGGCCTATCCAACCTCTGGATCAACGACAGCAGGTTATTCCGCTACGTTTGGGGCTTGGTTCAAGACAAGCTCCGCGGGAATCATTCTGGGACAGACGAGCGGAACCACCCCAGGCGGGAGTCCCGGCGGATGGCAGCCAGCTCTTTATATTGATAATTTCGGGCGTTTAACGGCATCGGTATTTTCCCATGGTGCTTTAACGGATCAGATCGTGATAGGATCGGCCCTTGACGACGCCAACTGGCATTTTGCCGTGGATACATTCACCGATGGGACGGAGACCCTCTATGTTGATGGACAGTTGGCCGGGTCTCAGCTGGTGTCGGAAGTTGGATATAACCCCTCCTACGCCTATTTCCTTGGAACGGGCTATGCCCTGAATCTGCCGGCAGTGAACAATTCCTGGCTCTATTTCAACGGCGCACTCGATGAAGTCAATATTTCAAATGCCGCTCGATCCGCTGACTGGATTCAGACACAGTTCGCGAACCAAAGCTCGCCCTCCACGTTCTATGCCCTTTATCCAGAGAACACTGAAGAGGTAGTTCCTTCAACGGTAACCCTTTCGGCGTCGCAGGCTCAGCAGTTCAGTGTATTAGGTTCAGTCGCCGGTTCGTGCGATACACCTACTGTTGCCTGGTCGATGCCATCAGGGCTCCCCGGCACTCTGTCGGCGGCCGGGCTTTACACGGCACCAAACAGCATCGATACACAGCAAACGGTAACAATAAGCGGTACCTCTCTTGGCAACGCGACGCAGTCTGTGTCGGCGTCAGTGACCTTGATTCCGCCTGTGACAGTGAGCGTTGGTCCAGGATCTGTGACATTGAACAGCGGTCAGGCGCAGCAATTTACCGCAAATCTTGGCAATACTGCCAATGCAGCGGTGGCCTGGACGATCGACCCAGCGGGAGTCGGAACCGTCAGTCCAACGGGAATCTATACCGCTCCGACCGGTATCACTGCACAGCAGACGGTAATTATCACTGCAGCCAGTCAAGCGGACAGCTCAAAATCCGCTTCGGCCACAATCACCCTTGCACCTCCATCCCCCGCACCCTTGGTGGCGGTCAGTATAACTCCATTGAGTGGGACCCTCTCGGCCAATCAGACAGAGCAATTGACCGTGAGCGTCACTAACTCTACCAATACCTCTGTCACATGGACCATCGCACCTTCCAGTGCGGGGACGATCAGTACAAACGGCCTCTACACCGCACCTGCGACGATTAGCGCTGACCAGACCGTCACTATAACTGCAACGAGCCAGGCAGATCCGACCAGTTCAGCTTCGGCGGTTGTAAATCTGACCTCTGCGCAGTGCACGGCGGGTTCATACTCGTATGAGCGCGCCATTGTCATCAATCACGCAGAGGTTCCCAACACGGATCAGGTCGATTTCCCAATTCTGGTCTCCGGAACCTATCCATATCTGGCGACTACCGCAAATGGGGGAATGGTTCAGAATTCCAGCGGCTACGACATCATATTCACGTCCGATGCGGCTGGACAGAATCTCCTGGATTTCGAGATAGACAACTACAACCCGGCTACAGGAACCGCAGCATTCTGGATTAGAATTCATCTTCTCTCGCATTCCTCAAACACCGTAATCTACATGTGGTACGGAAACGCGAGTATCACGACATCGCAACAGAACATTCCTGGCGTTTGGAGCAACAACTACCTTTCCGTCTTTCACTTTGGAAGTGGCGCAACGGCAGGAACAAGCGATTCCGGTATCGCCGGCTACAACCTGCAGGGGTCGGCAAACTCCGGGCCGGGTGTGATTGGCGGCGGTGCGGTATTCACAGGCGACTCGGGACCATATCTCTACTACGATTCCGTTTCAGCTTACCCATCTGGAGATTCGCCTGTCACATTGGAGGCATGGGTTCAGGAGACGGGAAGTTATCCCGAGGGAAGCGCAGATTTCTTCGGATACGGATCGAACGCCTATGATGGAGCCCGTGTTGCACTTGCAGGAAGCCCGTCCAATGTTTATCTGGACCTCGAGAACATTGGGCTTACCGGGGTGCTGGCACAAGATGCCAATTGGCATCACATCGTTGGCGTCTACGGCGGCAGAGTTATCGGAGCATCAGAAGACCAGCTATATGTGGACGGTATGTTAATTCCGACCAGCGCTGCTACAGGAACGCCATCGATTTCAACCGAAGAATTGAGAATTGGTGGAATTCCGACGGTCTCAGGTTTCGCGGCATTCAGTGGCTCGGAAGACGAGGTTCGAGTGTCTTCCGGTATCCGCTCGCCTGACTGGGTGGCAACGGAATTTAATAACGAAAGTTCTCCGTCAACTTTTTACTCAGTTGGATCAGCGAACGCAGAACAGATCGTTCCGCCGAGCGCAACGCTCTTCAGCGGGCAGACTCAGCAGTTCGCCGGCATAAATGCATGCAGCACAAGTGCGACTTGGTCGATGCCTGGAGGCTCGCCAGGCACACTGTCCGCAGGTGGGCTTTACGTTGCGCCCGCATCCATTGCATCGCCGCAAACGGTCGTCATCACTGCAAGCGGACCAGGCGGCGCCAACAACACAGCCACAGTTAAGCTAATGCCGCAAGTCCTGGTGAGTATTTCACCGTCTAATGTCACGCTGACAGCGAACCAGACGCAAATGTTCACTGCTACGGTCACGAATAGTACCAATACTGCTGTTACCTTGACGGCGAGTCCAGCGGGAGTTGGCACGATCGGTACGAACGGCGTCTATACAGCTCCGGCTTCGATCACCACACAGCAAACTGTGACCATTACTGCGACGAGTCAGGCAGAACCGACGCAATCCGCTTCAGTTACCGTCACCCTTTCCCCGGCGCAGTGCGCTTCGACCGGTTATGGTTATCAGCGGATCATCGTAATCGACCACACCAAGGTTCCCAACACAGATCAGACGAATTTTCCATTCCTCTTTAATACGACAGATCCAGCTCTTGCCTCAACGGCAAATGGCGGGAATGTTGAAAGCGCCAGCGGCTACGACATCATTTTTAGCACTGATCCAAATGGGCTCACGAAACTTGACCATGAACTGGAGGAGTACAACCCGGTAACAGGCCAGGTTGTCGCATGGGTGCGCATCCCGACGCTTTCACACACCACCGACACAGTTCTCTACATGTATTACGGAAATCCGAGCGTTACGGCGTCTCAGCAAAATTCAACCGGTGCATGGGATGGCTACTATCAAGCTGTTTATCATCTGGCGAACGTCGGCTCTGGAACAGCTTCAGACTCGACGTCGTGGGGTAACGCCGCAACTCTGACATCCTTCTCCTCGGGATCAGGCCAAATCGATGATGCAGGTAGCTTGAACGGAACGTCCAGCTATATGCAACTTCCTATGGCGGATTTCCCTTTCTATCCGCTAGGTACGTATCCCTCTTCCTATACACCGAATAGCTTTGCTGCATCCTTCGGAGTCTGGTTCAAGACGGCGGCTCCGGGGGTCCTGTTAAGCCAAAATGCCGGCCAGCAATGCGACGAGTTTTATTTCTGCGGATCTACCGCACCCAGCGGCATAGGAAATATGGATGGATGGGGCGATGCGCTCTATGTTGATGACGCGGGACTCTTGCGTGCAAGTTTCTTTACCACGAGTGCCGCACAGATCGTAACCACAACCCCTTATAACGACAATAACTGGCATTTCGCAGTTCTGACCTACGACGGCCAAAATGAAACGTTGTATGTAGATGGCCAGAACGTTGGCTACCAGTCGAATGTTCAAGTCTATGGGTATGATTCGAGCTATGCGTACTTTGTAGGATCTGGCTACACCGCACAGGAGACGGCCGGGACTTGGAATTGGCTCTATTTCAATGGAACGCTGGACGAAATATCCGTCTCTGACATAGCTCGGTCGAGCGATTGGATCGCGACCGAATATAACAATCAAAAATCGCCTGCAACGTTTTATGCCTTCTATCCGCCCAGAGCGGGGCAGGTTGTCCCATCTTCGGTTAGCCTCTACGGATCGCAAAGCCAGCAGTTTGCAGCTACAGGCGGATGCAATGGGGGAGTGAACTGGTCGATGACTCCGACTTCACTCGGGGGGCTGACATCCGGCGGACTTTATACGGCTCCGGCCACTGTTTCTTCTCGGCAAACGGTTGCAATCACAGCGACAAGCCAGTCCACGGGATCTTCGTTAGGCTCAGCTACTGTGAACCTGCTGCCTCAGCCTCCTCCAATTGCGCTCGCCGCTTCGGCTCAATCGCCATATACCACTGGGACCTCGGAAGAGTTTACGGCTACACTTCTCAACCAGGATGGCACGCCAGTGATCGGCGTTGGCGTGACCTTCTCCATAAGCGGAGCAAACAACGAGACGAGCACAATTACTACCAACAGCAACGGCACTGCTTCTTATTCTTACAATGGCGTCAACAGTGGAACCGACACCATCGTGGCGTCAGCATCCTTCAACAGCGAACTCTACATATCGAATTCCCTGTCTGCTTCCTGGGTAGCTCCGGTTTCGAATCCTGGCTCCAGCGTCTCGCTAATTGCGCCGCCAGCGCTCGGCCAATCTGGATTATGCGGAGCATTCACCGACAGCACCGGCAGAGTCATTGAGCCGGTTGCGATAGGCAACAAGCCGATGAGTTTCGTCGTTCCGGCGGGTGCAACACAACTTCAACTCGGAATTGTCGACAACTGGTATACGGTCGCCAGTGGCTCTGGATTTGTTGTTGACGTCAATGGAACTCAAATTACTGTTCCAGCGACGGCGATGCCGTGGAATTGGGCCGCAGGCGGGCTGAACTCAAACTACGAATATGGATTGAACGATGGAACGAGCCCGAAAATAGCGGCGTCAAGCCTAAGCGCGGGTGGGATTGTCAGCGTTACATATGTGAGCGGAACAGTATCGGCCAATTCTCCGGTTCGTCCAGTGGTGAGTGCCAACGGGGATCAGACTTTCATTCCCGGTACGCAGATTTGGCAAGGGACCTACTTCCCGACCCTCTACACAACTACGTCGTCGTATCCGCAGGGACAGCCGATAACCTTCAACGCACTTGTGACCAACAGTTCTGGAACACCTCTGGCAAGTGTTCCGGTCACTCTGAATATCACTGGGGCAAATGTGCAACAGTTGGAGGCTACTACCGGCTCCAACGGTGTTGCCACCTTCATTTACATCGGAACCTACGCAGGAACGGATAACCTGCAGGCCCAGGCGAATCCCTCCGGTGGTTCAAGCCTTACGTCGAATCAGACCAGCGTGACTTGGGTTGACTACGCTGCTCCACCACAGGCCGGGTCGCTCACTCTGAACTCGATCGCGATCATCGGACCTGCGTACGGCCTCTACGCGAATGCAACAAACTCCTCCGGCTCTCCCCTCTATAACGCGAATGTCGGATTCTACGTCACCGGCGCCCAGACGCTGTCCACGGGCGGTGCTACAGACACTGTAGGAAACGCTGACTTTGAATTCAACCCGCTGAATTCGGGAACCTTGAACATAGTCGCGGTCGACTCAGTCAACCGGAATGTCGTCATTTCGAATGTGATCAGCGGTCCCTGGCCAGTGACTCCTCCGACCTCTGGTGGATCCGGCGGAGTCATCAACATCGCCATCACGGGAAACTCCATAGTCGATATGCCGAATGCGCTGCAACTCAACGGGACCGTCACAGACAGCAGCCTCCCACAAGGTGAATCGCCCACGATTGCCTGGACTGTCGTCAGCGGCCCTGGAGCGGTCAGCTTCGGTACCCCAAGCCAGGCAGTGACGACGGCGACATTCAGTGAGATCGGGAACTATGTGCTACAACTGAGCGCCAACGATCTGACCAACAGCGGCTCGCTTCAGTTCCCGGTCACGGTTGAGCCGCCTTCGCAAAATCCGCAGGGATGGATTGGAAGCCCTGCATACGGATCTTCCGTAACCGGAATCGTTCCCATCGTGCTTGCGCCCGGAGTTGCGCTCCAGAGCGGCACGCTGAGCTACTATCCGGCCAACAATCCCAACGCGGTCACAGTGCTGCCGAGTACCCTTGGCCCCGGCCAAATTGGCGAGATCGACACCACAAAATTGCAAAACGGCTCGTACTACATTCAGCTCCAGGCAGCAAATTCAAGCGGAGCCTCCGAATACAATCTCGTGATGGTCACCGTTTCCGGCAACTACAAGCCCGGACGGGTTACTGCTGCTGTCACCGACCTGGTGGTCCCTGTCACGGGCCTCTCCATCAGCATTCAGCGGCAATACGACAGCCTCAACGCCGGCAGCAGCAGTGACTTCGGTTATGGCTGGTCGCTCGGCATCAATGTCAATCTCACCGTCGATCCTTCCGGGAACGTGACCTTCACTCTCGGCGGCCAACGGCGCACCTTCTACCTCACGCCTCAGGAGCCGGCATGCACAATCATCGGCTGCCTGTTCCCGTACGACTTTGTGATCTACACACCCGAGCCAGGCCTCTACGGAACGCTCGCACCCGCTTCAGGGGGCTGCCCACTCAATATCGTCGTACCCGACGGTGCTTCATGGGATTGCCAGGACGGCGGCGCCTACAATCCAACCGGATACATCTACACCGACTCAACAGGAACTGCGTATAGCATCAGTGCGGCCGGATCGCTTCAGTCGATTCAGGATCGCAGCGGCAACACTCTGGCCATAGGTCCGAACGGCATTACAAGCGCAACCGGCCTGTCAGTGCCCTTCGTGCGCGATTCCCAGAATCGTATTACGCAGATTACCGATCCGCAGGGCAATATTTATTCGTATGCTTATGACGCGAACGGCAATCTCGAGTCGGTCACTTATCCGAACGTCGCAACGCCCAGCACGTACACCTACGCCGCAAACCACTTCTATCTCTCCGGCACGGACTTCCGCGGAAATCGCCTTCCGTCGACGGCCTATTACAGCAGCAGCACCGACGACGGCAACTCGGCGCTTGATGGCCGCGTCATGAGTTCGACCGATGCGCTGAATGAGACCACCAGCTACGCCTATAACCTGACGACGAACACGACTACTGTCACCTATCCCCCAGATGCCAATAACAACATCGGCACAGCGACCATGGTCTATGACGCTTACGGCATGCTCCTCAGCTCCACCGATCCGCTGGGCAACACCACAACCAACGTCTACGACGGCAACCACAACCTGATCTCGGTCACCGATCCGCTGGGCCACGTCAGCACCTACGCCTACGACCAGAACGGCAACAAGATCTCCTCCACTTACCCGGC